>ERZ772877.58-NODE-58-length-196105-cov-11.9771_pt1 | contig 196105 bp, 129 predicted proteins | sample MGYA00580583_ERZ772877 | MGnify/ENA primary metagenome ERZ772877 (study PRJEB29015, sample SAMEA2737661) | human gut metagenome | biome: human gut; feature: human-associated habitat; material: faeces | place: China | collected 2012 ... | reverse complement strand
CCGATGTGGCTCAATTGGCAGAGCAGCTGATTTGTAATCAGCAGGTTATCGGTTCGAGTCCGATCATCGGCTTGATCTCAATAGAGATAATTAATTTCATATCGCGGGATGGAGCAGTCTGGAAGCTCGTCGGGCTCATAACCCGAAGGTCGCAGGTTCAAATCCTGCTCCCGCAATTTACACAAGTATATTGTGTATAAGCCCAGATAGCTCAGTTGGTAGAGCAGAGGACTGAAAATCCTCGTGTCGCTGGTTCGATTCCGGCTCTGGGCATTTTCCTTGTAATTAAAAGGAATATAATTGAATAAGGGCGTGTAGCTCAGTTGGTAGAGCACTTGACTTTTAATCAAGTTGTCCGGGGTTCGAATCCCCGCACGCTCACTGTGAATGATAGCGGGAATACTATGATTGAATAGTGTTCCCGTTATTTGTATTGGCGGCATGTTACCGTTTGGCGATATAGAATCATTTTAGTAGACATAAACTTTTTTAGTGTCTACTGTTTTTACTTGCAAAAAATGGTCAGAAAATTATATAATATGGATATTGGTACTGGATATGAGCTCATATGGATGAATCATCATATGGATATGGTGCAAAACACAGTCGTTTGCCCTTCGGAAGAGGAATAAACAGAGTATATAAAAATATATTATGTGTAAGAAGGATGAAATGATGTTATGAAAGTTATTATTGCAGATTACGATGAAGAAGCTATCCGTCTTTTTGAAGAACAATGCAAACAATTTTCATATGTAGAGCTGAGCGGGAAGTTTAATGATTCTGCGGAAACGCTTAAATATGTTTCCAGACATAGAGTGGAAGCGGCTTTTATAAATATCGAATTAAATGGTATGGACGGACTTCAGCTCGGAGAAAAGTTACGGGAATTAAATCCTAAAATAGTTCTTGTATTTTTTATAGAACATACAGAATATATATTGGAGGCACTTCGGATAAAAGCGGATGGTTATATGATCAGGCCGTATACTATGGAAGATTTAACATGGACTATGGGAAATGCAAAACTTCTCAGTCGGCGACAGAAGAAGCCGGCATATATTAGGACATTTGGCCGATTCGACTTATTTATTAATGGAGAACTTGTGATATTTTCCAATAAAAAGGCAAAAGAACTGCTTGCGTTATGTGTGGACAATAAAGGCGGAGTTGTGACAATGGAAGAAGCCGTTGACAAACTCTGGGAGAATCGTTTGTACGATGAAAAGGTAAAAAATCTGTATCGCAGGGCGGTTATGGATTTGAATAAGATATTCAGTACATATGGGATTAAAGATGTATTTGTTAAGAAACGGGCTGCCTGTTGGATTAATTATGCCAATGTGGACTGTGATTATTATATGTGGATAGAAGAAAATATATTATCCGGTACAGGGAAAAGTGTTAGAAGCGGCATTGATACCCGGGGGGGTATATGACGGAGTATTCATGGGCTGAAGAAACAAATGCCCGAATCAACAGGTATAAATTCAGGGAAGATAACTAAAAACAGAGAAAAAGTAAAACCGATTTATTGTAGAAATTATTAAAATTTCGACAATAGATCGGTTTTTCACATATAGTGGATTATTAATGCGGAAAATGTGAAAAAGTAAAAATATAATAGCTTGAAAAAGGAGAAAATGGCAAGTTATTCACACTTTGTTAACGTATGATTTTATATGCTGTTGAAAAGATGGAGCTATTTTGCATTATTTAGAAAAAATATGTAAGGGGAGTGATGAATTTAGTGAAATGATGTCAAATACTCCATTGATTTTATATAGATTGATGCAGGGTTAATAGGAATATAAATAATTCTGTAAATAAGCAAGAAAGGAAAGATAGTGACTATGAGGAAAAAGAAAAATAGTAAACTGCGTTCAGCGCTGGCGATTTTTCTTGCCGGGGCTATGGTGCTCGGAATGATACCCGGTGGTATGGGACAAGTCTATGCCTCAGATTCGACTCCGACTCCGGCGGTAGCGTTTGATGAAACCTCTGTGTCAGATCCGTCTACTGTGGATACTTGGAATCAGGTTGTAAAAGATTCGACAGAAAACATCGGACGTATCTGGACAGATAAAACAGTACTCACAGAGGATATTCAGCTTGAGGGCGGAAGCAGACCAAGTGTCAAAAAAGGCGATTCTGATTTCTTAGTTGGATTATCGGCATTGTCATCTACATCGAATACAGTAAAGACGGTTAGCAGACCGTTGGATATCGTACTGGTAGTAGACACGTCAGGTTCTATGGAAAATTCACCGCATATGGGAACTAGGCCTGAGAGTGAGCGATATCGATATGAAGAGATATATGCAGGAAATCTTAGTGAAACAGAAGATCAAGAATATTACACAAAGGATGGAGGCAAAATTACTTCTGAAGGTCAAAAAATTCTGTTTTGGTGGGAATTTACGCACTGGGAATTAAATGGACAAACGGTCGAGCCGAAGATATCCGCAGAAGATTCCAATCCAAATCACATCCAATTTTACGAGAGAAGAGATTTGGGAACAAATATTACGAAGCTGCAAGCTCTGCAAAATGCAGTAAATAACTTTGTGGAACAAACAGCTAAAATGAATGATTCCATTGATGATATAAAATTACAGCATCGAGTTTCCCTTGTAAAATTTGCAAGTGATGAAAGTGACAACATTGGAAATGATTTTATAAATAACAATTATAATCGTTCACAAATTGTAACGGAATTAAAGTCTTACACAACGAAAAATATTTCGGACTTGACCTCAACAGTGAATAGTCTGATTGCAGCAGGAGCAACTCGCGCAGATTTTGGATTGAATCAGGCGCAGAGAGCATTTCAGCTTGGAGGAACCAGAGAAGGGGCGCAGAAAGTTGTCGTTTTCTTCACAGATGGTCAGCCGACGTCGAATAGTGACTGGAGTAACAGTGTTGCAGCTGCCGCCATTACGAACGCAAAAGAGTTGAAGGATGCGAATGCTTTGATCTACAGTATCGGCGTGTTCCGGGATGCGAATCCGAACGATACAAATACAAGCGCTGGTAACTTTAACGGATATATGCATGCGGTTTCTAGCAACTATCCGGATGCGACTGCTACAAGCAGTACACGACCTAATCGCTATTCTTGTACATTAGGAAAACGCACAGATAATTCTGATTATTATAAAGCGGCAACGGATGCAGATGAATTGAATAATATATTTAATGAGATTTCATCGGATTTGGAAACAGGATTTGGTTTTCCGACACAGACAGAAGGGGATGATCCGGGTAAGGTAGGATATATTACATTTACCGATCAGCTCGGCGAATATATGCAGGTGGATGAATTTAAGAGTTTGGTCTTTGCAGATCAGATATTCGATCCGGTAGGAGAACCGGTTACTGAAAACGGTGTTACTACATATAAATATGAAGGAAGTGCAACAGGAGATACAGAACTTTATCCGAACGGTAATGTAAAAGATATTATCGTTCAGGTGAAGAAAGGGGCAGACCTGAAAACCGGTGATACAGTTACAGTACAGATTCCGGCAGGTTTGATCCCGCTTCGTCACTTTACGTTAGATACAGACAGTGACGGAAATAAAACGATGGATATACAGGAGGCATATCCGCTCCGTATCTTCTATGGTGTCAGCATCAAGCCGGAGGTCCGGGAAAGAATTGCCGACGGACTAAACCCGAATGATGCAGATGACGAGGCGCTTCAGCAATATCTGAACGCTCATAATGAGAATGGAGTTCCGTATTTCTATTCAAACTATTATAACGGACAATACATAGATCCGAATGGAAAGACATTGGGCAATACGACTGCTTCTTTCCAACCGGCAAAGAAAAATACATTTTATTATTTTACAGAAGATACTCCGATTTATACAGATAAAGATTGTACAATGGCAGTAAAGAACGAGCCGAGTGCGGATCAGACGTATTATTATAAGAGACCGTATGTGCAGTTAAACGGAGGTCAGGTTGAAGAAATCGACGGCAAGGTAGCCTTTACGGGATCAAACTTCCAGCAGGCAAGTGCGAACTTCGGTATAAATGACAAGGGAGAATACTTTATCAAGTCCGGTTCTGCACGATTGACAAGAATCGATGCGTTGATAGATGATAAAACAGAGAACATAACAAATACGGCGGATGTAGTGATCGATCCGATTTGGGATAATATCAATAATCCCGATTACTTAAATGTTTATCTGGGAAATAACGGAAGGCTTGCGCTTGAGCTTCCGGGCGCTCTTGCAATCAGCAAAGATGCCCGCGTGGCAGCGAATAAAAATCTGAATGCGGATGAAATATTAAAAGATAAAAAGTTCACATTTGAGATCAGTATTCCGTCTATGAAGGGAAAAACAGTCAAAGCGGAAGTACGAAATGCGCAAAATGAAATTCAGGGAAAAGCATTTGAACTGGAATTTGATAAGACCGGAGCTGCCAAGTATCAGATTAAAGATGACGAAACGCTGTATATTCATGGATTGGATAAAGATGCGCAATATACCGTAACCGAAAAAGAACTGCCGAAAGGATTTGAACTGACGGCAGTTGATAAAAAGGCGGACGCAAAAGAGGCGGCTGGAACGATCGTTTCAGGAAAATCTGTAAAACATGTGTTTGAAAATACATATGACGTAGATGAAATCACGCTTGCCGAAACTGATTTCGCAAGTTATGAGAAACAGTTTGACCGGTGGGATATTGCAGATAAGTTCCGAATCGAATTGATTCCGACAACAGAAGGAGCTCCGCTTCCGAATGGAGCTGCTGATGGTAAAAAAGGCGTTGAGGTAACAGAAAAAAATTCATCAGGAAACTTCGGAGAGATCACATTTTCTCATCCCGGAGTATATGAATATGAAATTCAGGAGAAACAGCCGGCAAGTGCAATACCGGGAGTTATATATTCTCTGGCATCCTATACATATCGGGTAACGGTGACCGATAATGGAGACGGAACATTATCCGCTGTGGCAGAAATGGAAAAAACGGCTAATGACGACGGGGCGTCAGTAGGAAATACGCCGATTCCGGTTGAGAATAAAACAGCGGTATTTGTAAATGATTTCCATGCAGATTCCGCAACGACATCTATACTTGCAAAAAAAGTGTATGCAGATGAAAGCGGAGCGAATCCGTTGAAAAACGGAATGTTTGAATTTAAACTCAAAGCGACCGGAGACAACGCAGAGCAGGCGCCAATGCCGACCGGAGAGAAGGATGAAAATGGTTATATCCATGTAGTCAACGTCGGAACAGGAATTACATTCGGTAACATGGTGTTTACAGAGGAGAATGTCAGTGATACACCGTGGACGTATGAAATTGCAGAAGTGATTCCGGAAACTGCGGTTAATAATGGAGACGGAACTTATACTTTAAACGGTATAACTTATAAGGCACAAACATATTCCGTATCTATTATGGCAAAGGCACAAGGTTCAGGCGAGGATGCGTATATTGTCATAGAAAAAACATACAGCAAAGCAGAAGGAGCAGTTGCTGAAGATCAGGTTGTATTCAACAACAGTTATGAACCGAAGCCTATAGTACTTCCGGGTGAGGGAGAATCAGCGGTACAGGGAAGAAAAACTTTAGTCGGACGCGATTCTCTTGTGGATGAAGAGTTCTCCTTTACATTGAGTGCTGCAAATACCGCAGCAAGAACCGGTCTTAAAGAAAATTTCATTATCTTCAATGGAGATACGGCTCAGGATACGATGCAAAAAACGGTGAACGGACTGACGAATAATCAGGCTGCAACATTTGATTTTGACAGTATCGAGTTCAAACGTCCGGGAACATATGTATTTAGTGTAGTAGAAAATGCCCCGGAAAACGGAAACGGAATGGTATATGACCGACATACAGCAAGAGTACGGGTTATTGTGACAGATGAGAACGGAGAATTAAAGGCAGAAACAGCTTACTATAACGGTGAAGGCGCAGATACTGATGCGGCTGCATTTGTCAATCTGTATACAGCGTCTGCAACTTACGGAACAGGCGCGGAACTGATTGTAGAAAAGACGTTATCCGGCCGTGCTCTGAAAGCGGGCGAATTTACATTTAAAATCGAGGCGGCAGACAGTGATACTGTAAATGCTGAGACAGCGGATGCTAAATTGTCAGATTCTGACAGAGAATTTACAAACACATCAGGAGCGGCAGACGGTGTTGCATCTCGGATCTTTGACAAATTGTCAGGGGTGACCTTTACACAGGATGATGCAGGAAAGACGTTCAGCTACGTTCTTTCAGAGGCAGCAGGAAATTTACCGGGAGTTACATACTCAAAGGACACATATCGCTTTGATATTACGGTAGTAGATAACGGCGACGGAACGATGCATACAGAAACGAAAGTTACAATGCAGGGAGATGGTGTGACAGCAGAAGCTCATCATGATAGTTCAGACGGAAGAGATACGATAGTAGCAGGTTTTACGAACGGATATCATGCAGACAGCGTGGAAGTAGACTTCACAGAAGCGGCAGCATTGTTCCACAAACGACTGGTTGGACGCGACTGGAAAGAAGATGATTCGTTTACATTCAATCTTACGGCAGAAGATGGAACTCCAATGCCGAAAGATACGGAAGGCAATGATGTAACAAGCGTTACTGTATCACAGAAAGGCGGAACGGAAGATGGTACGGATGTACCGTTTGGATTCGGAAAGGTCACATATGATACAGTCGGAAAGTATTCCTACACTGTTACAGAAGAGAATGCAGGACAAACCATTAACGGAGTGACTTATAGTAAGAATGAGGCAAAAATAATAGTTGATGTTTCTGATCCGGGAAATGGGCAGTTGACCGCAAATATACAGTCCTATAGTACGATATTTATTAATGAATACGGCGCTTCTCTGAACCTCGGAGCGGCAGGCGGACTTGCAATTACAAAAACAGTGACAGGTCATGCATTAGCGAAAGAGCAGTTTGAATTTAAGGTAAAAGCGGTTAAGACAGACACTGCTACAGCAGATGAAGCGGCAGAACTCTTTGGATTTAAAGAGGGAGAGACAGAGGTTACATTTAAGAACAACGAAGCGGCGGCAGATGGACAAACTGTAACCATGTTAAAAACAGATACGAACTTTACGTTGAAGAATCTGGGTAAAGTATACAAATATGAAGTATCGGAAACGAATGATAAGAAACCGGGATATACATACGATGATACTGTTTATACAGTAGAATTATGGGGAACAGATGATGGAGACGGAACATTAACGCTTCATACAAAGGTGACAGATGAAAAAGGCAGTGTCATAAGCGAAGAGACAAGCAATGAAACAGATCAAAAGCAGACTGTTCTCGCATTCAACAACAGCTATGCCGGAAGCGGTGTTCTTGACGGATCAGCAAATCTTGCAGGAACAAAGAAGATGGATGGTCCATGGGAAGCAACCGACAAAGATTTATCTGGCTTCCGGTTCACTATCACGGGCGGTGACGAAGCAACGAATGCGGCAATTACAGCAGGCACAGTTGTATTACCGCAGAGTGTAACGGCAACTTCTGATGCAGACGGCAACTTCAACTTTGGAGATATTACCTTTAATAAGAAGGGAACTTACAAATTCACAGTCAGTGAAGTTGTACCGGCAGAGGGAGACAAGATTCCGGGAGTTGCCTATAATGCAGAGACGGTTACGATTATCGTTAATGTTACGGATAATGATGACGGAACATTAACAGCGGCGCTGGCAGAAGGATCACAGGAATTAATATTTACGAATACTTATGCAACAACGCAGGATGCAACATTTACGCCATCCGTAGTGAAGGAGGTAAAGGGGCTTAATGCGAAAGAGATCTTTACATTCAAGCTGAGCGCAGCCGATGAAGCAACGAAGGCGGCGATTGACAGTGGAACACTGACCGGAATTGGAACGACGGCAGATCTATACAGCTCAGAGAAAACGACAACTAAACTGATTCCAAAGGATGGAACAGAGCAAGTAGACTTTAATGCGCTGACATTTAAGAAAGCCGGAACTTATAAGTTTACCGTTCAAGAGACCAATGCAAATGCACCGACAGGATGGACGTATGATTCTCATACATATGAGATTATTATTAAAGTAACAGACCAGGATTCTGTATTGAAGGCAACACAAGAGATCAATGCTGACGGGGTGACCAATTCACAAATCTTCATCAATAAATTTGAAGCATCGACAACTTACGGTGATGAAGGCGGACTGAATGTTACAAAGACATTGAATGGACGTACACTTGCAGCAGATATGTTTGATTTCACAATTACCGGTGAAGCAACTGACAGTGTAACTGCAGAAGAAGCAGAAGCAAAACTTGCAGAGGCTGATAAGAGCTTTAAGAATACTGCACCAGGCAAAGACGATGTCGCGGTGATGAGTAAGCTTAGTGACGTGAAGTTTGATGAAACAGACATTGGTAAGACATATCAATACTCCGTTCGCGAGGCAGCAGGCACCGATACAAAGTATACGTATGATCAAGTATCAGCGACCGTTGCAATTACGGTACAGGAGAAAGACGGAGAACTGTATACGGTAACAACCGTAACCAAGGGAGACGATAGTAAGGAATATAGTTCGGCAGAAAGTAAAGCTACAGCAGTAGCGCCGTTCGTAAACAGCTATACACCGGATATCGTAACCATTGAGCCGGGAGCATTTGCCGGAAAGGTAACGAAAGTTCTGAAAGGAAACCGTGACACAGGTTTAGCGGCAGGTGAATTCAATTTCCAAATGAAGATTACACCGGCAGATGATACAAGCAGCATGGACAATGTTGTACTTCCGGAGGGAGCAGTTGGAGATACAATCACATCGGCAAACGCGGCAGACGGTTCTGTAAGCTTCGGAAATATTCAGTTCAAAGCGGCAGGAAACTATCATGTAGAGATTACGGAAGTAGTTCCGGAATATGCTGATCCGAATATGACGTATGACAAGCATACCTTTAGCTATGACATTGCAGTGACTTATAATGCGGCGGAGGGAACGTTGTCAGCGAAAGTCGCGGATGGAAGTCAAGCAGGAAGCGCGACATTTACTAATATTTACGAGGCGGAAGACACGAAGGATGTTATTAACACAGAAGAGCCGGCCACGTCCGTAAATGGCAAGATTGTCGGTGTCGGCGATCAGTTGACTTATACTATCGACTGGGTAAATAATGCAGTAGATGAAACAGGCGCTCCTGCGAAAGCGGAGGTGAAGATCACAGATATTGTACCGAAAGGTACGGAATATGTAAGCGCAGATACGAATGGAGTTTATGAAGAGACTTCAAAGACAATCACCTGGACGCTTGGCGAGCAGGAAGCAGGAGCTTTCGGAACGGTAAGCTTTGTAGTAAAAGTGCTTGACAGCGCAGGCGGAACAGCGGTAGAAAATACGGCAGAGATTACCATTGGAGACAACGATCCAAATCAGACCAATACAGTTACCACGAACGTTCCGGGCAAAGATTCTGTAGTAGAAGGCGACGGAGAATTACAGGTCGGCAAGGTTTTGACCTATACCATTTCCTATAAGAACCCGGAAATTGAAGCGGCGACAGTTATCATTACAGACAGCATTCCGGAAGGTCTTGATTATGTAGACGACAGCGCGGGCGAATATGCATCGTATAACGCAGAGACACGTATGCTGACATGGAAGATTGCAGATGTTCAGCCAGGAGCAGACGGAACGGTTACATTTGATGCTAGAGTAAATGAAAGCGCCGAGACAGTAGTTGAGAACAAAGCGACGATCCAGATCGGCGAAAATGGACCTGAATATGAGACGGATACCGATCGGAAAGAGATTCCGAAAGATGGAAATCTTTCCATCAGTAAAACCATCGTACTGACAGAAGGTCAGGGCACAGGGATCGACAAAGAGAAAGAGTTTACATTTATAGTAGCGCTTAAGGATGCCAAAGGTACGGCATTGACGAAAGAATATGCTTACGCCGTAACAGGCGAAAGCGGAGAGGAAATCAAGAAAGGTAATGCTGCAGACGGTACCGAGATTTCCTTCCAGCATGGACAGAAGGCAGTGATTACCGGACTTCCGGCTGGCGCGCAGTATACGGTAACTGAAAAAGAAGTTGACGGATACACCACAACTGTAAACGGAAACGCCGGCAATGCGGCAAGCGGTACGATTACTTCAAATACAACTGCAGAAGCAAACTTTACGAATACGTACAGCGTGGCAGGAAGTCTTAGCGGAAGCGAAGCGCTTAAAGTGACGAAGGAACTGACAGGAAGAAAATGGCTTGATACAGATACGTTTAGCTATACGTTGACGGCAGCGGATGAAGCGACAGTGGAAGCCATTGAGAATGGATTTATCACGCTTCCGGAAAATGCAGGCGGACTTGAGATTACAAAAGCATCTGCAGGACATCAGGCGGCATTTGGAGATATCCAATTTACGATCGCCGGAACGTTCAAGTTCAATGTTACGGAGCAGCCAAGCGGTATCGCCGGTATTACGGACGATCAGGAAGCGGAAAGAACTGTGGTTGTGAAAGTGACAGACAAGAAAAACGGAACGCTCGAAGCAGCCGTTGTCGAAGGCGAGAGTGAGAATCTGACCTTTATCAATACATATGGCGCAGGCACAGGAGACGAGGATATCGCGGCGAAGATCGAGGCGTCGAAGAAACTGACCGGACGTGATATGAAGGCGAATGAGTTCCGATTTGAAATTGTGACAAGAGCGGCAGAAAATCCGGAAGGATTCAAGGAAACTTTCGCAGCGGCAGGAACGAATACAGAAGCTGCGGAAGGAGCGGAAGGAGCAGTAAAATTTGCAGGAAATGACGGCGCTCTGACGTATACGACGGAGTCGCTTGATCAGGCAGTAAAAGACGGATATGCCGTAAAATCTGAAAATGATGACGGTTCGGATGTATGGACGGTCAGCTATACCGCAAGAGAGATAACAGACAAACTTCCGGGCGGAGTAACCGCAGTAGAAGGAAAGACGTCTTTCGACTTTACGGTCGTAGTGACAGATCGTACAGATGGAACATTAACTGCACAAGTACAGCTTCCGGAAGGCGGTATTGTATTTGAAAATGCTTATACTGCCGAAGACACAGAGGTCAATACAGATCCTGCGGACGCAAAATCATACTTTAATAAAGTGCTGACAGGGCGCGGTTGGTTAGGAACAGACGAGTTTACATTTACCATTACGCCGCAGGATGGCGCGCCGGCGGCGGAAGACGCGGCGGCAGACGGTACGAAAACAGTAACAGTAACGTCTGACAGTGCAAAAGCAGGAGAAGCTGTTCTGTTTGGTTTCGGAAAGATCCGGTTTACAGATGAGGATATGAACGGAGCTGCCGCAGGACAGGATGGAACAAGGACGAAAGAATTCCGTTACACAGTGAAAGAAAATCCGCTTCCGGATGGAAAGATGACGGGAGTGACGATCGACGGACATGAGGCGACATTGAAGATCACAGTATCGGATAACCTGGAAGGTAAATTGGAAGTAACAAACATCGCCTCCGAAAACGGAACATTTACAAATGAGTACAAATCCCAGCTTGATTATGCGGCGGCAGGAGGACTGCAGATCACGAAGGCGCTGAACGGAAGAGATATGGAAAAAGATCAGTTCACCTTTACAGTGACGCCGAAAGCGACGGAAGGAAGCACGACTGCGGAAGAAGCGGCGGAAAAATTCGGACTTGCGAATGCGGCAAATACATATAAGAATGAAGCCGCAGAAGCAGGCGCAGTGACGACGATCAACGTACTCGACGGAAAGAACGTTACATTTACGCAGGCAGACGCAGGCAAGACGTTTACCTATGAAGCGGCGGAGACGGCGGGAACAAATACAGCTTATACGTATGATACAGATGTAAGAACCGTAACAGTCAAAGTAAAAGATAATAACAATTCGACGCTGACGGTAACGACACGGGTTACGAAAGTAAAAGACGGTCAGGAAGTGATCGTGGACGAGCAGGAAGTAACAACAGGAGAAGTCGGTCAGAAAAAAGCGACTATATCGTTTGTAAATACATACAACGACGAACCGGTCGAGCTTGGCGGAGAAGGAAGCGTGAAGATCAACGCGACAAAGACGCTGGCAAACAGACCGCTGACAGACGGAGAATTTACGTTTAGAATATTTGATAAAAAAGGAAATCCGGTTGTCGGCAAAGACGCCGAGGCGACAGGTACGAACGCGGCGGACGGAAGCATTACGTTTGCTCCGGTAAGCTACGATACAGACAGACTAATGGCAGATGTGAAAGCAGGAATCGCATCCGTAGACAAAAAGTCTCAGGCTCCGGCATATGTCTACACATATGACTATACGGTGACGGAAGACAACCCGTCCGGCGGAGTGACAGGTATTGCGACGACATTTGCGATCCAGGTGATCGTTACAGACCGCGGCGACGGAACGCTGGCGATCGAAGTGAAATATCCTGACGGAAAAGATTCGCTTCCGTTTGAGAATGTATACGGCAAGTCTGCAAATGCAGAGATCGCGCTGAACGGAAAGAAAGTATATGAGAAAGAATCCGTCAACGCGCCGGATATAGCAGGAAAGTATACATTTACGATCACAGGAACAGATGAACTTGGAAATCCTGCGCCGATGCCTGTAAAAGACGGCAAAGTCGTGACAGAGACGACGAACGATGCGGCAGGAAATATCGATTTCGGAAAACTTGTCTATACGATGGAAAATGTATTTGGTTCAGCGGAAAGTCAGGATGAGCAGACAAATGCAAATCAGGATGTGGAAGCAGGAGAAGACCCGGCGGATACAAATCAGAATGCGGAAGCAGGACAAGACCCGGCGGCAGCCGATACAGCGGAAGATAAGACGGCGGCAGAAGATGCGGCAGACGCGGCAGAAAACGCGGCGTCAGAAGAAACGGCGGGAGACGGAACAGAAGGAACGAAAGCGCCGGAAACAGATGAAACAGACATTGAAGCAAACGGCGGATCGAACGCCGGATCAAGCGGAGAAGATCAGGACAAAGAAGCGGCAGGAGCGGCTTCGGCGGACGGCGGAAACGTCGTTGATCAAGCCGGAACAATGAACGCGCAAGAAGCAGGTCAGGCGAACAGATTCAGCGAGCCTCGGACAAAAGTTTATACTTATAGAGTGACAGAGTCCGGCAGCATGGCGGGCGTGACGAACGATTTGGCGGCTGCGGAAGGAAAGACGTTTACAGTAACCGTGACAGACAACGGCGACGGAACGATCAGCGCCGTTTCCTCATGGCAGAATGATTTCGCATTTGAGTTTACAAACACATACCGTGTAAATCCGACAGATTACAGTGTGAATGAACATATCAGCATCAAAAAAGAGCTGACTGGACGTGATCTGCACGAGGGAGAATTTACATTTGAACTCATCGATGAGTCCGGAAATGTTGTGGCTTCGGCAGTGAATGAGGCGGACGGAACGGTTCGTTTCGGAGCTCTGCATTACACAGAAGCAGGCACATACAATTATGTGATCCGCGAGGTGGAAGGTACAGCCGGAGGCGTACAATACGATTCGGCAGAGCATACGGTGACTGTCATTGTGACAGATAACGGCGACGGTACATTGAGCGCGAAAGCAGAGACGAAGAGCGGAGAAGATATGAACGGCATCGTATTCCGAAATATCTACGAAGCTCGTCCGGCGTCGGTAACGCTCGGAGCTTCCAAGACTTATAAGGGAGCGGAGCTGAAAGACAAACAGTTTACGTTCGTGCTCAAAGACAAGGATGGAAACGTTGTGTTTGAAGCGAAGAACGGCGCAGACGGACAGGTTATGTTTGAGACGCTGATCTATGACCGGGCGGGCGTATATGAATACACAATTTCTGAGAAAAATGATGGGCAGAAAAATGTAACATACGACGAAACCGTATACAATGTAACGATTACGGTTACAGACAACGGAAAAGGCAATTTGATCGCAGAGGCGGTATACGGAGACGGCAGGACGCCGCAATTCGTTAATACATATGTGAAACCCCAAAATCCGGTGAAACCGGAACAGCCGACCCCGACTGTAAAACCACAGAATCCGGGAGCGGTGCAGACCGGAGATCATAATTCGTTTGCGGGAACGCTGGGAATGGCGGCGCTTGCTTTAGCGGTGGCAGCAGGTGTTATGATCAGAAGAAAGAAAAAATCATAAAATAACGTGATTTTGGAAATGAGAGCAGCGGCAGAGGATGCCGCTGCTTTTTTGTATATAGCCATAGTCAATCATAAAGCTCTGTGTTAGAATAAAGCAGTGATATGACGATGTAAAGAAACAAGAGAAAAGAACCGATGTACAGAGGACAGGGTGACCGGAGGGATATGATGGAGCATTTATATAGAAAATTAAAGGAATATGCGAACACGGGTTATTATCCGTTTCATATGCCGGGGCATAAAAGGAATACTGCGCTGATTGGATCAGAACTTCCATATGAACTGGATATCACAGAAATCGACGGATTTGACGATCTTCATCATTCGGAGGGGATACTGAAGGAACTGCAGGAGTATGCGGCGTGCGTATATCATGCGGAGGAAACGCATTACCTTGTGAACGGGAGCACAGTCGGGCTGCTGAGTGCGGTTATGGGAAGCACAAACTCGGGAGATTGTATTTTAATGGCAAGAAACTGTCATAAATCGGTCTATAACGCAGTCTTTATGAACCAACTTCATCCGATTTATATTTATCCTGAAAACGGAGCAATAAATCCCGGTGAAGTTAAGCGGATTCTTGAGGAAAATCCGAATGTGAAGATTGTTGTCATTACATCTCCGACGTATGAAGGCGTTGTTTCGGATGTTGAGCGGATTGCCGGAATTGTTCATGAAAAGGGCATTCCATTGATCATGGATGAGGCGCATGGGGCACATTTCGGGTTCCATCCGTATTTTCCAAAGAACAGTAATACTTTAGGGGCAGATATCGTTATTCATAGTCTGCACAAGACGCTTCCGTCGTTGACTCAGACTGCGCTGCTTCATATGAATGGAGAGCTGGCTAACAGAACGGATATCAGAGAGTACGTCCATATGCTTCAATCGAGCAGTCCGTCATATATACTTATGGCAGGAATAGACGAGTGTGTTCGTTTCGTGGGAGAGAGAAGCTCAGATGTTTTTGACAATTATGTGAAGCGTCTGGAATCTGTAAGAAAGAGAATAAGCAGGCTTTCTGTGTTGAAACTGATTGAGACGGAGAAGTATGACAGGTCGAAGATAGTAACTGCGGTTGGGAATCATGGCGATGAAGACATAAATAGGTTTACAGGAAAACAATTATATGACGTTTTGAAAGATAAATATTTACTACAACCGGAGATGGCATCAGGCTCATACGTTGTTTTGATGACTTCGCCGGCAGATACAGACGAAGGGATGGAGCGCCTTGTGTCTGCATTGGAAGAAATTGACGGCGAACTTGCAAAAAGAGATAAGTATGAAAGAAATAATTCTCTGGCGCGATATATAGTGCAGGATTCAGATACATATCAATATATATTGAAGGACAAGAAAGAACGGGATCATCAGAAGAATATATATATCTATAGTCCGAGCGAGACGAAACGACAGCGTTTAAAAAAGGGATGCGAATCTGTTGAATGGAAAATGTGCGGCGGAAAGGTCGCGGCAGAATATGCCTATATTTATCCACCGGGGATCCCGCTGATCGTTCCGGGAGAACGGATCTCAGAGAAAATAGCGGAAGAGATGTCCGAGTATGAAAAAATGGGATTTCGGATTGAGGGAACAAAGGTGAAAGGAAAGATTGAGGTATTGATAAATGGGTAAAATTTATTGTGTGATGGGAAAGAGTTCTTCGGGAAAGGATACTGTTTATAAAAAGTTAAAAGAGCAATATAAAGAGTTTCGTTTGATTGTTCCCTATACGACCCGTCCGATCAGAGAAGGCGAAAAAGACGGCGTCGAATATTATTTTGTGGATCCGGAACAGTTTCGTGCGATGAAGGAGGACGGGAAGGTGATAGAGTCCCGGTCTTATAACACAAAGTGCGGAATATGGACTTATTTTACTGCGGATGACGGGCAGATCGATCTAAGCGCCGCAGATTATCTTTTGATCGGAACGCTCGTGTCATATCAGGCTTTGCGGGAATATTTCGGAGAGGAGGCGATCGTGCCGGTTTATCTCGAAGTGGAAGACGGACTGCGGCTTGCCCGCGCGCTTGAGCGGGAACGCAGACAGGAGAAGCCGAAATATGCGGAGATGTGCCGCCGTTTTCTTGCGGACGAGGAGGACTTTTCGGAAGAAAATCTTATCAAAAGCGGGATTACAGAGCGGTTTGGCAATGAAGATTTCACAGAGTGTCTGAATAAAATACAAAGATATATTGAAGAAATAAGATAGATTTTATCAGTTTTTATGAGATTTCACTCTTTTGTAATACCTTTTAATTTAAAATTGTAGTACAATAGGAGTATGTCTTGAAAGGGAAACGTCTTCTGAGAGGCATTTTGGAAAATTAATTTTAAGAGTGCAGGTGATATGGATGAGTGGTTTTAAAGACGTAGTAGGACATAAGAATATTATTAAGTACATTCAGAACGCAGTGACTGCGGACGCAGTTTCTCATGCGTATATTTTGAATGGCGAGAGAGGTTCAGGGAAGAAGCTGCTTGCGAATTTGTTTGCCATGAGCCTGCAATGTGAAAACCGGGATGAAGACGGCGACGCCTGTGGAAAATGCCGTTCGTGCAGGCAGGCGGCAGGCGGAAATCAGCCGGATATTATCCGGATCATGCATGAGAAACCGAATACGATCGGAGTAGGAGATATCCGTACGCAGGTGAATGACGATATTATGATCCGGCCGTACAGCAGCAAATATAAAATCTATATTATAGCAGATGCGGATATGATGAGCGTGGAGGCGCAGAACGCGCTTTTGAAAACAATCGAAGAACCGCCGGAGTATGCCGTTATCATGCTTCTGACGGAGAATGCGGAGACACTTCTTCCGACGATCCGTTCAAGATGTGTTATGATGAAGCTTCGCAATATTAAAGATCAGCTCGTGAAAAAATATCTCATGGAGCAGTTGGAAGTGCCGGATTATAAAGCAGATGTCTGCGTTGCTTTTGCTCAGGGAAATATGGGGAAGGCGATCATGTTGGCAAACTCCGAATATTTCAATGAGATTAAAGAGGAAGTTGTACATTTTCTGAGAAATATCGACGAGATGACAGTTCCGGATCTGATGGAAGCGGTAAAACGCTGCATGATATATAAGATGGAGATCAGCGATTATCTTGATATGATCGCGATATGGTACAGAGATGTGTTGATCTATAAAGCAACAAGAAGTGTGGATCGGGTCGTGTTTTCCGATCAGATGAAATATATTCGGGAGCGGGCGAAGAAGAGCTCATACGAGGGGATTGAAAATATTCTCGATTCTCTTGAAAAGGCAAAGGCAAGAATGAAAGCGAATGTAAATTTTGAGCTGACGATGGAACTGCTCCTGCTGACGATAAAGGAGAATTGACAAAATGGTAAAAGTAATCGGAGTCAGATTTCGTACTGCCGGGAAAATTTATTTTTTTTCTCCCGGACAGTTTGATATTAAGCAAGGCGACAATGTGATCGTGGAAACTGCCCGCGGCGTAGAGTTCGGGCGAGTTGTAAGCGGAGTAAAAGAAGTTGCCGAAGAAGATGTGATCCAGCCGTTGAAATCAGTGATCAGGATTGCGACTGAGCAGGATCAGAAAGTTGTAAATAAAAACAAACAGAAAGAAAAAGAGGCGTTTAAGATCTGCCTTGAAAAAATCCGTAAGCATGGACTGGAAATGAAATTAATCGACGTTGAGTACACTTTTGATGGGAATAAGATATTATTTTATTTCACAGCAGACGGAAGAATTGATTTTAGAGAGCTTGTAAAAGATCTTGCCGCAGTATTTCGCACAAGGATCGAACTTCGTCAGATCGGAGTGCGTGACGAGACGAAGATCCGCGGGGGGATCGGTATCTGCGGGCGGCCGCTTTGCTGCAGCACATATTTGACTGAATTTTCCGCTGTGTCGATTAAGATGGCGAAAGAACAGAATCTGTCTCTGAATCCGACGAAGATATCAGGTGTGTGCGGAAGGCTTATGTGTTGTCTGACGAATGAAGAAGAGACGTATGAGATGCTTAACAGCCAGCTTCCGTCAGTCGGGGATGCGGTTACGACAAAAGACGGACTTACAGGAGTTGTCCATTCATTGAGCGTTCTGCGCAGATTGGTAAAAGTAATCGTAAATTTGGAAAACGATGAGAAAGAGATCAGAGAATATATGGCGGATGAGCTGAAATTTAAACCGAGACGAAAGAAACAGAAAGTTACAAAAGAAGAGATGAAGCAGCTTGCGGAACTTGAAAAGGAGTAGGTAGCGGCATATGAGCGGACAAAAGAAGGGGAAAGAAGCGGTTCTTTTTCCGGGCGAGCGACTGGATGATCTGCAGCTTAACGGTCTTGAATTGATTCAGGATCCGAAGAAATTCTGTTTTGGCGTAGATGCTGTTTTTCTTTCGGATTTTGTGAAAATAAAGGCGGGGGAGCGGGCTCTTGATCTGGGAACAGGGAACGGGATTATACCGATACTGTTGTCTGAAAAGACGCAGGGACGTCATTTTACAGGTCTGGAGATTCAGCCGGAGATGGCAGAGATGGCTCGAAGAAGTGTAGACTATAACGGTTTAGAAGATAAAGTGGATATTGTGACAGGCGACATCAAAGAGGCGGCGGAAATATTTAAGCCGGCCTTTTTTGATGTGATCACGACAAATCCGCCGTACATGATCGCAGATCACGGACTTCGCAATCCGGCGGACGCCAAGGCGATCGCACGGCATGAGGTGCTTTGTTCACTTGATGATATTTTGCGGGAGAGTATGCGCCTTTTGCAGGATAAGGGAAGATTTTATATGATACACCGTCCATTCAGGCTGACGGAGATTATGATTAAAATGAATTATTATAAAATTGAGCCGAAACGGATTCAGTTTATTTATCCGTATCTTGATAAAGAGCCGACGATGGTAATGATAGAAGGCGTACGCGGGGCAAAGCCGCGTATCACGGTAGAACCGCCGCTTGTGATTTATAAATAAAAAGAAATGAAAAGGTAAAATAAATAAGAATTAAAAAGATATAAAAAAGAAATGAAAAAACAAATAAAGAAATAAAAAAATAGACAACAAGAAAAGAAAACAGAAAACAAAAAGAGACGAAGAGAAAAACAGGAGGGAAAGATGGCAGGAACTCTCTATTTGTGTGCGACGCCCATCGGGAATTTAGAAGATATTACATTTCGAGTTCTTCGAGTGCTTCGGGAGGCAGATCTTATCGCGGCGGAAGACACACGTAACAGCATTAGGCTTTTGAATTATTTTGAGATTGAAACGCCGATGACGAGCTACCATGAATACAATAAATTTGATAAAGGAAGAGTGCTTATAGAGAAGCTTTTGGAAGGAAAAGATATTGCGCTTATTACAGACGCGGGAACGCCCGGGATCTCCGATCCGGGAGAAGAGCTTGTACGTATGTGTTATGAAGAAGGGATTACGGTTACTGCTGTTCCCGGAGCTTCGGCGTGTGTGTCTGCACTTACGATCTCGGGACTTCCGACAAGAAGATTTGCGTTTGAAGCTTTTCTGCCATCAGATAAAAAAGAGCGGGAAGCTGTCTTAAGTTGTCTGGAAAAGGAACAGAGGACAATCGTTTTGTATGAAGCTCCGCACCGTCTTATCAAAACATTGAAGATGCTGGGAGAGCGGCTCGGCGACAGGCGGGTAAGCGTATGCCGGGAACTGACAAAACGGCATGAAACTGTGTATAGATCGACTCTTTTGGAAGCGGTTTCTTATTATGAAGAAAATCTTCCGAAAGGGGAGTGCGTTCTTGTAATTGAAGGATTGAGCCGTGAAGAGATCGAGCAGGAAGAGCAAAAGAAGTGGAGTAATCTGTCGATCGAAGAACATATGGAGTATTATCTGTCGCAGGGAATCGATAAAAAAGAAGCGATGAAGAAAACCGCAAAAGATCGAGGAGTGCAGAAAAGAGAAATTTATAACTATCTTGAAAAACTAAAAAGTGGTGAAGGAAACTAAAAAATAACCGATACCGGAGGTTATCCGATATCGGTTATTTTGCCGTCTTTCATAAATACGATCTTTTTGCCTAATGTGCGGGCTTCCAAAGGATCGTTTGTTACATATAAGACGGTAATTTTAAGTTCTTCGTTAATTTCGAGAATATCACAAAGCATCTCTTTTCTTCGTTCAGGATCTTGACGCGCAAAATCTTCGTCTACGAGGAGGACTTTCGGCTGGCAGACAATCGCGCGTCCGAGAGCGACTTTTTGCTTGTCTCTTTCAGAAAGCGCCTTGATCTTCTGCCCCAGAACTCCTGAAATCCCGAGAAGTTTGGCGGCATCGTTTACACGGCTGTCGATAATGTTGCGGGGAAAATCCCTCAGACGCAGACCGAGCGCCATGTTGTCGTAGGCGTTAAAATGCTTGTAAAGCGTATAATTTTGGAACGCCATCGCAAGCCGTCTGTCACGCGGCAAAATATCGTTTAATAATTCATCACTGAGATAAATCTTACCGGAAGTGATATCCTCTAATCCGCCGATCATGCGGAGGATCGTAGATTTTCCGCATCCGCTGGGACCGTGAAGAGTAATGAATTCGCCGTTGTCAACACGAAGACTGACATCATTGACGGAGACGAAACCGTTTGAGTAAATTTTCGATAAGTGTTCTAATGTCACACTTGCCATAAAAACACCTCCATGATCACATTATAGTAATATATTAGCATAAAGCGCCTCGGTCTACAATCCTAAACAAAAACCGATGTTCAAATACCGAACCGACGTTCAAGTCTTAAGCCGAGCCATACTCAAATCTTAAATCGGACCGACGTTCAAGTCTTAAGCCGAGCCATACTCAAATCTTAAATCGGACCGACGTTCAAGTCTTAAACCGAACCATATTCAAAGCCTTAAATAAAACCGGCACTTAGATGCTGCTCAGGTTATGCGAGGAGGACGCTTGCGGCAAGTCCCGCGAATGTAGCGATAAGCGCACCGGCGAGCGTGTAGCGGGATTTTTTGATTCCGGCAGTCATAAAGTAAACACTCATCGTATAGAAGATTGTCTCTGTACAAGACAGCGAGATCGATGCGATCATACCAAGACGGGAGTCTGTGCCGAATTGTTTGAAAATATCGAGGAGGAGTCCTGTCGCTGCAGACGAAGAGAACATTTTTACGATAGTAAGCGGAACGAGTTCGCCGGGAAAACCGATCCTTCCGGTAAAGTTTTCAAGCAGACCGGAAATGAAATCAAGGAACCCGGAAGCGCGGAGTATTCCGACGGCCGCCATAAGTCCGATAAGCGTCGGCATGATCCGAACAACTGTAAAAAAACCGCTTTTTGCTCCTTTGATAAATGTTTCGTAAACATTGACCTTTGCGGACAGACCGTAAACGATGATGCTTAGTATAAGGAACGGAACAATATAGTTTGAAATATAGACGAGAAGCTGCATAATAAACCTTCCTTTACAGAATGTACGGATTATTTGATTATATGTACGGCAGGAAGATCCATTCCTAAAATAAGAAAAAGCAATGTATATTAAGGCCGGATATAACATAGGATGCAGTAAAAGAAGATTCGGGGGTTATTATGCCGATATGGAAATGTAACGGCAAAGAGAAAGTAAATAATAATCAAAAGAAACGAATATATTTCAAAATTTTGAATCTTTTGCTCGTTATAATACTTGTATTTTCTGTGGCGTCAGTGGGCGGATGCTCAATGGAGAGTAAGCAGGGAGCAAAAGGTGCGAAAAGCGCAGGAAAAAGGCAAAGTGAAGATGCAAGATTTGAAGAATACACGGCGGAACTATTCTGCAAAGAAGTGTCGGCAAATACAGTGAGTCTGCATTATACGCTTAAAGCGCCGGAAAAATATGGGATTGAAGCAACTGACGCTACATTCGGTCAGTTTGAAAGAGAGCCGGAAGCAGTCAAGGCGGCGGCGGAAAATATGCGTCAGGCTCTTCTTGGATTCAACTATGATGATCTTAACGTACAAAATAAGATTACATATGACATTTTAAATTATCGGTTAAAGCTGATGAAAAAGAGCGCGGATTATACAATGTATGAAGAACCGCTCGGGCTTGTAAGCGGAGTGCAGACACAGCTTCCGGTAGTTTTATCAGAATATCGTTTTTATGATAAGGAAGATGTGGAAGTATATCTGGCGCTTGTAAGACAGACGGAAGAATATTTTGAAGAGATCATGATATTTGAAAAGAAAAAGGCAGAGATGGGTTTGTTCATGCCGGATCAGGCGGTGGAAACAGTGATCGGGCAGTGCCGCGCCTTTTTGGAAATGGGGAACGGAAATTACTTGTATTCGACGTTTGCAGATCGAGTGATGGAATTAAATACATTGACAGAGAAAGAAAAAAGTGACTATATACAGGAAAATGCACTTGCAATATCCGATTATGTGTTTCCTGCGTATGAGCGTATGACGGAGGAACTGGAACAGCTCAAAGGATCGGGTAAAAATGAAAAAGGTCTTGTATATTTTCCGAAGGGGAAGGAATATTACGAACTTCTTGCCCGGCAGTCAACCGGTTCAAGACGTTCGGTAGAGGAACTAAAAGATTTGACACGCAGACAGATAAACGAAGATCTTACGGCGATGGAGCAAGTGCTCGGTCTGACAACAAAGGAAGCTAAGGAAGCTGCGGCGGTGATCACAGATAAAAAGGCAGAGCAGATATTGGAACAGTTAAAAGAAGGATCGAAAACTGCGTTTCCGGAACCGCCTCAGACAAAGCTGGAAGTAAAGTATGTTCCGGAGGCAATGGAGGAACATCTAAGTCCTGCGTTTTACATGATACCCGCGATCGATAATTCACAGCAAAACGTGATCTATATTAACAGGGCGCGCATGGGAAACGATATGACGCTTTTTACGACACTTGCTCATGAAGGATATCCGGGACATCTTTATCAGACGATTTATTATGAAAGTACGCATCCTGATCCAATCAGAAGTCTTCTTGATTTCGGCGGATATGTGGAAGGATGGGCGACTTATGCGGAAATGGGCAGTTATTATCTGATGGGGCTTTCCAAAGAGCAGGCGACCCTTTTACAGAAAAACGCCTCTATCATACTGGCGCTTTATGCCCTTGCGGATATCGGAATCCATTATGACGGGTGGAGCGTCGAAGATACGGAAGCATTTTTTAAAAACTACGGGATTACAGATAAAGATGCAGTCGGCGAAATCTATAAGCTGATCCTCGGTTCGCCTGCCAACTATCTGAAATACTATATCGGGTATGTAGAATTCCTTGAATTAAAGAAAATGTGGGTTGACGAGAAAGGAAAAGATTTCTTACAAAAGGAATTTCATTCGGCTGTGCTGAAAATCGGACCTGCGCCGTTTGAAATAGTTGAAGATTATATGTGGAAAATGTAAGAATCAATTCCCTTTCAGTAATCTGTCGATCAGCCTGGAAGCATCGCTTCGTGAAAGCGTTTCCGGATTATAAGAGAGCGCTTCTGCATTGCAAGAGAACGCTTCTGTATTATGAGAAAACGTTTTTTTATTTTTTGTCAGACGTTCAAGAAGAGCAAGCTGTTTTGGTGTGGCAGGCTGAGGCTTCCTGATCTTATATGTAAGCTGCGACGGTTTGAACGTCTTTGGATTGTCAGGTTCAAAATAATGGGAGAGCGTCTGATATAATTTGGCAGTTGCAAGCGCGTCAAAATAAGCGCGGTGGGCTGCCTTATTTTCTATTTTATAATGTTCGCATAAAGCGCTAAGGCTTTTGGATTCTAGTTCGGGATGCACTTTTTTGGCGATTTTTAAAGTATCGATCCCCATTTTTTCAAACGGAAGTCCTTCACGGGCAGCCGTACACTTTGTAAAACTGTAATCAAAGATGATGTTGTGACCTATGAGAATATCTTCTTCGCAAAAATCAATAAAGTCTGTGATAACAGAACGGGCGGGACGAGCAGATGCGACCATATCGTTTGATATACCGGTTAGGCCTGTGATGGCGGGCGAAATGAGTTCCTGCGGTTTGATAAATTCCATAAAGCGTTCGCTGACTTTTCCGTCTCTGACTTTTAAAGCGCCTATTTCTATAATTTCATTGTTCATCGGATCTAACCCTGTTGTTTCAAGATCGAAGGCGATATAAGATTTTAACATTATAGTTCGTACTCCTTTTCGGGTGTATGTAAGCAGTTTCAGATACAGATCATTATACAGGAAAAAATGGAGAAAATCCAGAAAAAGGGGCAGGGAGTACATGACGCATGTTCGACCATGTACTCCCTGAATAATCAAGAGGGAAAATCTTGAAGGTTTACATTCATTTATTTTAAAACTTAAAGTTTATCGCCTCGTTTTACATATCCCGGTTTTTCAGGAGCGGCGATGATACGTTTTCCGCGGATGAGACGCGCATGTTTATCTACGACGAGATTTTCCGCATGAACGCCTTTTCCGATAACAACATCGGCAGATATGATACAATTCTTTACAATAGCGCCGGATTTGATAACACATCCTCTTCCGATGATGGAATTTTCAACTGTTCCTTCGATCAGGCATCCATTGGAAACAACAGAAGAAGTCACCTTGCTTCCTTCAAAATACTGAGTCGGACAGGAATCGTTCGTGTGCGTGTAGATCGGCCAGTCTTTGTCGAAAAGACTTCCGGCATTATTCAGGTCTACAAGAGACATATTTGCCTGATAATATGCGTTAAAATCATTAATGATCGCAAAGAACCCACGGTGGGATACCGCACGAATATCAAGATTTTCGGATTCTTCATCAAGAATGTCGGCAAACGTGTACATAGATGATCTTTTGCTTGCTTTGCGAACAAGTTCGATGAAGAGATCTTTTTTCATAACATATGTATCCATGGAAATGTTGCGGTTTTTCGCATTTCCGTGATTCGGTTCGATTGCAAGAACTCCTTTTTGTTTGTTGATATTCAAAGCGTTACAGTTCAAAAAAGCGTCTTTGGCGTTATCGACCGAGTGATACATCATAGAGATGTCCGCGCCGGATTCGATATGAGCGTCGAGAAATTCGCTGTAATCAGCTTTGTAAACCATATAACTCGGAGCTATGACAACGTATTCATGAGGCATCTCCTCGAGGCACTCTATGTTTTCCATATAAGCGGTAATGTCGGTACTGTAAATGTCGCCGATCTGACCGTGTTCTGTATACATGATATTCAGACTGCCGCGTTTTGAGTTGATGTTGTAATGGCGGCCTGTTCCGAGGTGCTCTGTAAGGGAGCGAGGTTTTCTTCTGATAAATACTTCGATATTGTCAATTCCGCTGTTGCTCATATTAGAAATCGGAAAATCAATGATGCGGTAACGTCCGAGGAAAGAGAAAGCGCCGACAGGACGAAAATCCTGAAGACCGTCTACTTTAATATGATTTCCGGCAAAATTTATAATTCCAAAAGCTCTGTTCATATTATTCATCCCCCTTTACACGTTTTGCCACAAGTTCGATATTCTTGCTGTCAGCGCTTCCGACAACGGCGTTTTTACCGATCTTGACACCGTCTGCAACGAGCGTGCGTGTAACGACAGCTCCTTCGGCAACTTCTGCCCCCGGCATAAGAACACTGTCTATAACCTGTGCTCCTTCGGCAACTTTTGCTCCTGTAAACAGGACAGAATTTTTAACTTTACCGTTGACAACGCAGCCTTGTGTGATAAAAGCGCGGTCAACAACAGCGTCGGCGCCGATATACTGCGGAAGAGCCGTTACGTCCTCTGTGTAAATCTTCCATGCCGGATCGTTCAGGTCAAGTGCATTGTTTTTGTCAAGAAGATCCATGTTTGCTTCCCAGAGGGAGTCGATCGTTCCGACGTCTTTCCAGTATCCCTTATATTTGTAAGCGCAGAGCTTCTTCTCGTCATTGAGAAGCGCCGGGATAATGTCTTTTCCGAAATCGTGGCTGGAATCCGCGTTCTTCATATCGGCAAGAAGCGTTTTGCGAAGCAGTTTCCAGTTGAAGATATAGATACCCATGGAAGCAAGATTGCTCTTCGGGTGTTCCGGCTTCTCTTCAAATTCTACGATGCGTCCTGTTTCATCGGTGTTCATGATACCGAATCGGCTCGCTTCTTTCATCGGAACTTCAATGACTGCGATTGTCGCGTCGGCTTTACTCTCTTTGTGGAATGCGAGCATCCTTGCATAGTTCATTTTGTAAATATGGTCGCCGGAGAGAATAAGAAGATATTCCGGAGAATACGTGTCGATAAAGTCTATGTTTTGTGAAATCGCATCGGCAGTTCCACGGTAAACATCAAGATTGGCATCTGATTTTTCACGGGGCGGGAGTACATAGACGCCGCTGTCTTTCGCGTCCAATCCCCAACGTCTTCCGGCAGCTACATAGCTGTTGAGAAGAATGGATTCGTACTGAGTCAATACGCCTACAACGTCGATTCCGCTGTTGGCACAGTTGCTGAGTGGAAAATCAATAATCCGATATTTTCCGCCGTATGAAACAGCCGGTTTGGCGACTTTCTGGGTCAGGTCATGAAGACGGGAACCGCGTCCACCGGCCAAGATCATGGCTAACATATTATTTTGTTTCATGCTTGAGTCCTCCCTTATAATTTACTCCCCTTTATTATACAATTCTATTCGTGAAAATGCCATACTTTATTGTGCGAAATAGTAAAAAATTCGTCAAAATAGTATAAATTATAAAATAATACAGAAAATTGAAAAATAATACAGAAAAAAGGATTGACATTAAAAATTTTGCTACATATACTATATTGTTAGCACCCGAACTATTATAATTTTGTGCATAATACAGAGGTCAAACGACTTCGTAAAAAAGGAAAAGTCAATACGAAAAATGCGGATACGGAAATCAGAAAGAGAAGAGGATGGATTATGGAAGAGCGGTGTGACGTAGGAAAGATCATCAATCGGATCTCGCATCAACTGAAGCGGAGAATGAATTGTCATGAGGAAGAGGATTCTTTGACAAATATGCAAAGGCATGTACTTCATTACATATTGCTTCAGTCAATGAGCAGGGATATTTACCAGAAGGATGTTGAGGCGGAATTTCAGATCCGGAGATCCACAGCGACGGGAATCTTACAGCTTTTAGAAAAAAACGGATTTATTTTGCGGAAAGCAGAAGACCGGGATGCGCGGCTGAAAAAGATCGTGCCGACAGAGAAAGCGGAAAAAGTCAGAGAACATGTATTGATGAACATTGATCGTACGGAAAAAATCATCCGTCAGGGGATACCTGATGAAAAAATGGCGGTTTGTATAGAAACGCTGGAACTGATTTCCGCCAATTTGTTTGAAGATGAAAAATGCTGTACCGAAAAACAAAAGACGGCGGCAGCCGGCGCAGTGTGATCAAAGCCGATCAAAGGAAACTGTGCCGGGAGGGAAACAGTTCGGGGGAAAGAAAGCAGCATGTAAACAAAAATCAATAGTAGAGAGAGGAGCTAATAGAAAAGATGGATAAAAAATTACTGCGCTCAGTGCGCGAGTATAAGAAACAATCGTTTCTGACACCTGTTCTTGTAGCCGCGGAAGTGTTTGTGGAAGTTCTCATTCCGCTTTTGATGGCGAAGATTATTGATGTGGGGATCATGAACGGAGATATGGCATATATCATAAAGCTGGGCGCTTTGCTCGTACTGCTTGCGGTCGTGGCGCTTTTTTTCGGAGCGAAGGCAGGTCAGCTTGCGGCGGTAGCGTCTTCGGGATATGCTAAAAATTTAAGACATGATATTTTTTATAAAATACAAGATTTTTCATTCGGTAATATCGATCATTTTTCAACGCCGGGTCTTGTGACAAGACTGACGACCGACATTACGAATGTACAGATGGCGTATATGTTTACGATCCGTCTGCTCGCAAGAGCGCCGATCATGATCGTGATGTCCCTGATCATGACGGTGACGATCAGTCCTGCGATCGCATTTATGATGTTGATCACGATTCCGGTTTTGGGAGGACTTTTGATCTTTATCGCAAAGAAAGCGCACCCGCATTTTATCAAGGTGTTTGACGAATATGACGAATTGAATAATGTCGTTCAGGAAAACGTCAACGCAGCCCGCGTCGTGAAAGCGTACGTTCGGGAAGACCATGAAGTTGAAAAATTCGGAAAGATCTCGGGTATTGTATTCCGGCTTTTTACAAAAGCAGAGAAAATCGTTGCCTGGAACTCTCCGACGATGCAGTTTACTATGTATATAGTCGTTCTTGCAATGGTGCTGATCGGCGGCGAAAGTATCATAAGCGGAGATATGCTTACAGGAGAGCTGACAAGTGTGATCGTCTATGCACTTCAGATACTGACGTCTCTTATGATGGTGTCGTTTGTATTCGTTATGATCATGATCGCGGAAGCGTCTACGGAACGTATCAACGAAGTTTTGGATGAAGTACCGGAAATGGAAGACAAAGCGGATGCAGTTACGGAAGTTACAAACGGAGATATCGAATTTGAACATGTGAACTTCAGTTATGCGGGAGAGGGAGGCAATCTTTCGTTGAAAGATGTAAACCTTCATATAAAGAGCGGTCAGATCGTCGGAATCATCGGCGGTACGGGAAGCGCTAAGTCAACGCTCGTGCAGTTGATCCCGAGACTGTATGATGTGACGTCGGGAACAGTGAAAGTCGGCGGAACAGACGTGCGGGATTATAATTTGAAAGCTTTGCGGGATCAGGTGTCTGTCGTTCTTCAGAAAAATGTACTTTTTACAGGAAGTATCTATGAGAACATCCGTTGGGGTGATGAAACTGCAAGTGATGCGGAAGTAGAACGCGTATGTAAGCTGGCGCAGGCGGACGGATTTATCAGAGAGTTTCCGAATCAATATGAGACGATGATCGTAGAAGGCGGAAATAATGTGTCAGGCGGTCAGAAGCAGAGACTTTGTATTGCAAGGGCGCTTTTGAAAAAGCCGAAGATCCTTATTCTGGACGACTCGACAAGCGCGGTAGATATGAAAACAGACGCGCTGATTCGTCAGGCTTTCAGAGAAGAGATTCCGGATACGACACGGATCATCATTGCGCAGAGAGTTTCTTCGGTAGAGGATGCGGATGTTATTATCGTAATGGACAAAGGAGAGATCAGCGGAATCGGAACATCGGAGGAATTGCTGAAAACGAATGCGATTTACAGGGAAGTATATGAATCACAGATGAAAGGAGGAAAGGACAGTGAGTAAAGAAAAGAAACCGACAAAACCGTCGTTGAATAAAAATACATTAAAAACAGCAAAACGTCTACTCGGATATGTGACGAAAACATATAAAGTACAGTTTATTATCGTACTGATCTGTATTCTTGTCAGTTCGATTGCGACGATCTCGGTCTCATTGTCGCTGAAGTTTCTGCTGGATGATTATATTATCCCGCTGATCGGGCAAAAAAGTCCGGATTACACAGAACTGTATCAGGCGCTTGGTATATTGGCATGTATTTTCTTGAGCGGCGTAATTGCCTCCTTCATTTACACGAGACTTATGGTCGTGATCGGGCAGGGCGTGCTGAAACGTGTCCGCGACGAGATGTTTGAACATATGCAGAAACTGCCGATCCGTTATTTTGACCGGAATACAAACGGTTCGATCATGAGCCTTTATACAAACGATACGGATACGCTTCGTCAGATGATCAATCAGTCGATCCCGCAGGTGCTTATGTCGGCTCTTACGATCGTAGTCACATTTATTGCGATGCTTGTTTTAAGTCCGATCCTGACAGTTCTCGCCGTTGTGATGATCAGGGTGATGACGGCTGTTGCGAGAATGGTCGGAGGAAACAGCGGAAAATACTTTGTACGGCAGCAGCTTGATCTGGCAAGTATCACGGGATTTGTGGAAGAGCGTATGACGGGACAGCGGGTCGTGAAAGTATTTAACCATGAACGGATTTCGGAAGAAGAATTCGATCAGCTGAATGAAAGTCTGTTCGTCAGTTCATCAAAGGCACATACGTTTGCAAGTATCATGGGTCCGGTTATCGGAAATATGGGAAACTTACAGTTCGTTTTGACTGCTGTACTGGGCGGCGCGCTTTCGGTACTCGGCATCGGAAACATTACGCTTGGCGTGATGGCGTCTTATCTTCAGTTTACGAAGAGCTTTACTCAGCCGTTTATGCAGATTGCCCAGCAGTTTAACTCAATCATCATGGCTCTTGCAGGTGCGGAACGTATTTTTAATATGATGGATGAAGAGCCGGAAGTAGACGAAGGATATGTTACTCTTGTAAACGCAAAGAAGGATGCACAGGGAAATCTTACGGAGTGTAAAGAAAGAACAGGCTTGTGGGCATGGAAACATCCGCATCAGGCAGACGGCACAGTGACATATACGGAGCTGAAAGGCGACGTGAGATTTTATGATATGACGTTCGGATATACGGAAGACCACATGGTGCTTCATGATCTGACTCTGTACGCGAAGCCGGGACAAAAACTTGCTTTTGTCGGTTCGACGGGAGCGGGAAAGACAACGATCACAAACCTGATCAATCGTTTCTATGATGTTCAGGACGGAAAGATCCGTTATGATGATATTAATATAAACAAGATTAAAAAGGCTGATCTGCGAAGATCGCTTGGTATCGTTCTTCAAGATACACATTTGTTTACAGGAACGATTATGGAAAACATTCGTTACGGGAAACTGGATGCGACAGATGAGGAAGTTTATAAGGCAGCAGAGCTGGCTCATGCAGACGGATTCATCAGAATGCTTCCGAAAGGTTATGAGACGCGCTTGAGCGGAGACGGAGAAGAACTGTCTCAAGGACAGCGTCAGCTTCTTGCGATCGCAAGAGCTGCCATTGCCGATCCGCCGGTACTGATCCTGGATGAAGCGACATCGTCTATTGACACAAGAACAGAAAGTATCGTTCAAAAAGGTATGGATAACCTTATGAAAGGGCGTACAGTATTTGTAATCGCCCACAGACTTTCGACGATCCGAAACAGCGATGCGATCATGGTGCTGGAACACGGACGTATTATCGAACGTGGAACACATGATGAGTTGCTGTCACAGAAAGGAACGTATTATCAGCTTTATACAGGAAACTTAGAGCTGTCGTAGAAAAGGAGGGGTTAAAACCCCCCTTTCTTTTTTATAATATAGATCGGTCGTTTCTTGCTTTCCATATAATCTTTCGACATATATTGTCCGAGCAGTGACAGGAAGATCATCTGTATGCCGTTCAACGCGAGGATCAGGCAGACAAGCAGAAGGATCCAGTTTGCTTTATGTCCGGTGAAAACGGAAACAAGTCCTGTGACAACGGCGGCGATCAGGAGAAACATGCCGATGAAGCCGGGCAGGGAAGCGGGGGCGGAAGAAAATGATAACATTCCGTCCATTGCATAGCGGAACAGCGAGCGGAAATTCCATTTTGTTTTTCCTGCGGCGCGCTCAGTGTTGTGAAACGGAATCCATTTTGTATCAAATCCAACGAAAGAGAAGATCCCTTTCATATAGCGGTTGTATTCTTTGAGTTCCAAAATAGAGTCCGTCATAGCTCTGTTCATCATTCGGAAATCACCTTTTCCGTCTCCCATATCGAGATGACATGCGTTCCCGATCAAGTGATAGAAAGAGCGGGATAAGAACGTGCGGATCGGATTTTCTCCGGTTCGGTCCTCTCTAAGTCCTGCACAGCAGTCGTATCCTTCGTATTTGACAGCGTGATACATGTTTTTAAGCAGAGCGGGCGGATGCTGCAGATCGGCGTCCATAAATACACAGTAGTCTCCCGATGCATTTTGAAGTCCGGCGTACATGGCGGCTTCTTTTCCGAAGTTTCTGGAAAATGTAAGAAAACGGACACGCTCGTCTTTCTCTGTAAAATGCTGAAGGATCTCTGCCGTTCGGTCAGAACTTCCGTCATCTATAAAAAGAAATTCGCAGACAGCGCCTTCGATCGAGGATGCGGCGTCTGAAACCGCGCTGTAAAAAGCGGGGAGAACGCTCTCCTCATTAAAACACGGAACGATAATGCTGATCACATCGTCAGCAGGATTATTTTTGATTGTCATATGGCAGCAGCTCCTTTCTGATCATATTTTGATCCTGCCCATGAGCGGCAGTTTTGAAAACGCGGTATTTGCAGAGCGCATAGTTTCCGATCACGGTTACGACGCTTACGATTAATTTTGAGCCGATCAAAGAAAGTGATAATTGATCGACGGCAAGCCAAAGCAGAACATTTTCGACGAGCAGTGTGATAAATCGTAGAGCAGCAAAGGAGAAAAACTCTTCGGGAATCCGTCTGTTTGACCGAAAGACCCATTTTCTGTTCAGAACATAGGCGGCGATAACCGCGCCTGTCCATGCGATACTGTTAGATGCAATATACGGAACGTGAAAAAATAGAAAAAGTCCGTATAACATGTAATTAACTCCGGTTGTGATTCCTCCGGTAATGATGTAAGTGAGCAGTTCTTTGCTTAAGTAAATTCGTTTCAAAGTCAGTTCCCTCTTTCTTATAATGATTATAGTGAATTTCTTACAGCGCGTTTTTATGGTGAGCCGTTGTAATATTTTGTGTTTTTCTTGAAGTAAAGACTCCAAATGTAAAAATCAGGTAACTTAAATAGCACAACAGAGATATCAGGCTGATGATACAGCCGATTTGTTTTCCGGGAGGAGAAAATCGAAATTCGATCTTATGAGTCCCCTTTTCGATATGTGCTCCTGCAAAAGCTTTATTTACGCGGATAATATCTGTGCGTCTGCCGTCGATGTAAAGCTCAAGTCCGTTTTGCCGCGGAATCGCAGACGCGAGAACCCCGTTGCTTTCTGCATGGATGCTTCCGGAAAAAACAGTCGTGCCTGAAAGGAAGGCGCTGCGTTCGGTTCTGCTGTCACAGACCGCTTTTGTAATTGTGTTCTCGTCGTCGAAAATATGTTTATTACATAAATGCCACTGTACGTTGCTGACAGTGAAATGACCCTTTGGAAAAGTAACCTTTAGTTTTGTCATACCCGAGTCACTGTCCGCTGAAAACTGATAGTGAAACGTATTGTTTCCGTTTGGGTAAGGCGCAAATAGTCCCGAAAGCTTATTGCGTATGTTGTTAATGTCGATGACAACAGGATCGATCGTTTTATTATCCACCTGGAAAGAAAGCAACAAAATGTTGCCAAAGCCTGTATTTTCAACATAAAATGTCAACGATTGTTGACATTTTGAGATTATGTCATACTTATCGGCAGTCTTTTTGATAGTCAAACTATCGGGAAGTTTGCCGTCTGCCGACAGTTTCGGGGCAAAAGGAGTGATAAACTTTCCGGGGAGGTAAACGTCGCTGTCCGTATCAGTGGAAGTGTTTTCTATTATGGTTTTGCGGGAAATCGCTTCCAACTGTTCGATTTGATTGAAACGGTCAAACTCTTTTTCAGAGATTGTATCCGATGTAAAATAAACATTCGGAAGCACGTTTTTATTCTCTGCGACCACCGTGTCTTTTGCCGAAGAATACAGAGGCGTATACCCGGCGGGAATATGATCTTTTTCTGTCTCGATATACCGAACGCCAAGAAGATGAAGCATGAACGGATTATCGGAAGTAAGCAGCGCGATCCGGTTATTGATTCGGATCGGTGTATTCAGCACGTCATAATACAAGTCGGAGTAAGCGCTGTTTGTCACAGAAGAATACATAGAACTTCTTGTTATTTTCGCTTCTGGGGCGCGGTTTCCGTTTGCAAGCGGTTCGGTCAGGCTGTCAAAATGATAGAGCGGATCCATCGGAATTTCCGCAAGTTTTGTGTAAGTTTCTTTTGCCGAAACATCTGCTTTCTTTACCCAGTTTTCCTTTCTGGCAGTTGTAATATACATACCGACCGGGGCGATCAGTATGAGCAGATAGACGAGTAATTCTACCCGGGCAAAAATGCGGGGATTTTTAAACATTTGCAAAATAAGGTTTTGTTTCCGTCTTTGTATCAGGCAAAATAAAAACAGAATACCAAGTTCGATCAAAATCCACGGAAACTGAACTTGACTGAACCAGAGCAGACCAAGCGGAAGCATTACGGCAAACGGATAGAGCGGATACGATGAAACGCGGTCTGTTTCGGTGTGCGCTGATTTTAAGTAACGTACGCAGTGCAGGATGAACAGCGGCAGAAACGGAATAAGTATCTTCGGTCTGGCGTAGAGCGTTCCGTTTAAAATGTAAGAAAAGATACCGAACAATCCGAAAGATAAAAATAAAACGCTGTCAGGAAAGAATTCTTTTTTGGCAGGATTTTTTTTATTTAATCCGGCAAGTATCGTGTAAAAGCAGATCAATGTAAGCCCCAGTCCGTATTCGTTAAACAAGATGCCGTTCATAGAGATATTCGGTCCGAAAAGCTCTAATATTTTCAAAAGAGAAAATCCGCCGCCGCTTCGTCTGTGCTCCATCAGTACAAGTCCTGTCGGCAGAAGGAGCGCCGCCGCCATGCATACGGAAAGAACGGCGGAAGGGATATATTTTTTGAAAAACGAATCTTTCCAAAATGTCTCTTTTTCCGTTCTCAGCCAGTACCAGCCGATCGCGGCAAATGCGGCGATCGCAAAATAGAAGCTGTGCAGGCAGATCAGAAGCATACAAAGAGGGAGAAAGCGAAACTTACGTTTCTTCACGCACAAAAAAGCAAGGATCAAAAACGGCAGATAATTGACAAACATGATCTGACGATGCATATGGAAAAGACATCCCGCAGTCAAAAATAAAACGCTTCCGATGAAGGAAAAGAACGGGGAAATATCCTCGCTTTGCAGCCACATATAACATAAAAGAACGGAAGCGAGATAAAGTGCAAGCATATAGCCGATCAGGATGTAAACCATCGGAACTTGCGGAAACAGACATCCGATCAAAATATCAGGTCTTAAAAATCCATAATAAGAAAACTGATATCCGCTGCTTCCGCTTCCGAGATCGATCCAGTCGGGAAGAAGCGTGTGCTGTTCCACGCAGGCGTCACGGATCGTTTCCGCAAGAGCGGCATGTTGGGAGAGCCAGTCCGTATTCGATCCGTAGACGGCGTCGGCAGGCAGAATTGTCGTTGTCAATATAATAAAAAGCAGAATAAGCGCTGCCGGATAAATGAGTTTCTTCATATATAATGCAACTCCTTTAAGTGTTATTTACAGGATTCCCTTTATTTCCTGACATAAACAGGATATTATAGTCGTCTTAATAAATTGCGGAAAATAAAAAGAAGAATTCTTAAGAAAAACCGATAAAATCTTAAAAAAACATTGATTAAATTGACACAAATTAAGTAAATATCACGAAAAGGATATTGGATGTACCGAAATGACAGGGAATATGTTATCATAAAATAGATACAGACTGTGAAAAACATAACAATTTCACGGGGAAAGGAGAGAATATTATGAAAAAGAAATTTTTCAGTGCAGCGCTCGCAGCAGCTATGGTTGTGACGAGCGTCTTCTCCACAACATCAGTTGCCGGAGCGGCAGAAAATGAAACTGCAGTTCCGTATGGTAAAGTAACCGTTGAGCAGAAAGATAATACTGTTACAATCGGAAACGATGCCATCAAAAGAACATTTTCAACAGCGGACAAAAAATTGTTCACGACTGAAATTGTGAACAAAAGAACTGGTGGAGAAGGAACAACCTTCACTCCGCAAGAAGGAAGTGAAGAATTCGTTGTTAAGACAACGAAAGAGCAAAAAGGATCGATTACCTTAGAGGCAATCAACCGTGACGGCTGGACAGCAACGGCAGACAGCTACCAGAATGCGAGCGGAGACTCAGATGGACCGGCATCTAACTTGTTAGATGGAAGAACAGAGAGTATCTGGCATTCAAATTATGGGGGGACTGGACAAGGTGATCAGGACTATCCGCATAATGTAGTAATCACATTCGGAAAAGATGTGACATTCCAGTCTTTCTCTTATACACCGAGAAAAGAAGGAGAAAACACAAACGGAAATATTAAGGGGTACAAGCTGTACGCATCAACAGCAGAAAACAAACTTGATTATGAATCCGAAGATTGGGGAGAGCCGATCGCAGAAGGCGAATTTGAATATAATGGTACGAACCCGATCTATGTAAACTTGAAAGAAGCATGTACTGCGAAACAGATTAAGTTCGTAGCAACATCTTCAAACAATGGGGAAAGATTTGCCGGCGGAGCAGAATTTAATCTCCACGCAGATAAAGCTCCGGTAGATACGGATGACCGTGCATTTGAGACAAGCGATTTAGAGCTGAAAGACGGCAATGAGGCAGTCAAAGTCGAAGATACAACGGCAACGATCAACGGTAAAGAGAAAACAGGTAAGAAAGTAACATTTTCTTTCAAACCGTACACTCACAAAAACGTAGAGTATTCAATCGACGAAGTAATCGTAATGTACGAAGGCGATCACTTCATGCGTAAATTCCTTGAGATCGACGTGCCGGATGACAAGATGGCAGATGCTGAGATCGACTATATCGACCTTGAGTCTCTGAAAGTGGCAGAGTCCGATGCACAGTGGACAATTCCGAGAGGTCAAGGCGGCGTTGTTCAGATGGAAGAGTTCAAAGCGAACCTCGGACAGCCGATCTACATTCAGGGAATGTTCTTCGGATGTGAGTTCCCGGCAGCGGATACAGAGATCGTAAACGGAACAGGATTTATGCGTTATTACAGTGGTAAGACGTTCAGCAGACTGAAAGAAGATAATCAGTTGACAACAGACGATAAGTATGTGACATGGCAGACAGTTGCAGGAGCGGCAAGAAGTACGGAGCAGGAAGTTATTCAGGCAGACTTCTTCGAGTATATCAAGTCGATCGCAACTCCGTCAGAGTTCCGTACACAGTATAACTCATGGTTCGATAACATGATGAAGATCAGTGATGAGAATATTCTGAATTCCTTCATTGAGATTGACCGCGAGTTGAATAAAGCGGAAGTCAGTCCTCTTGATTCCTATGTAGTAGACGATGGATGGAATGCATATAATAATGGATCAATAAGCGAAGGTTCGCACGAACAATCCGGAGCAACAATTAACAACAAAGGTTTCTGGACGTTTAATGAGAAATTCCCGAAAGAACTGGCACCATCCAGCGAACTTGTTAAGAAGTTTGGAAGTAACTTCGGAGTATGGGTTGGACCGAGAGGCGGATATAACTTCTATAGTACATTAGCAGATATTATTCAGACAGCAAAAAAAGGAAGTAAAGCCGGCGGCTCTATCGACGTGGCTGACCGCACATATGTAGATAACTTTACAAAAATGGCAGTTGAATGGCAGAAAAAATGGGATGTCAACTACTGGAAATGGGATGGATTCGCAGACAATGCTCAGTACAACCATTTTAATAATGCAGGCGGAGCAGACGGTGTTCCGGTATACAGCGAGTCAAACCACCATATGACAGGCGGTTATCATCAGATGTATCATGTGACTGATCTGTGGGAAGCATGGATCGATCTGATGGAAACAGTTCGTAAGAGTGAAAAAGAAGACAATATTAATAATCTTTGGATTTCCCTTACATGTTATGTAAACCCGAGTCCGTGGTATTTACAGTGGGCGGACTCCGTATGGCTTCAGTGTACAGCGGATCAAAGAGACGCATCTTTTGGAACGACAAAGATGAACAAGCAGATCACATACCGTGACGCTTGTTACTATGATTTCCTGAAGAATCATCAGTTCCAGTTCCCGCTCCAGAACCTTTACAACCATGATCCGATTTACGGAAAAGAAGGAACAGGAATGACGGTTAATACCGCTACAGATGAAGATTTCCAGAACTATCTGTACATGCTTTCTACTCGTGGAACAGCATTCTGGGAGCTGTACTACTCTGACAGTATTATGACAGACGGAAAATACGAGATTACAGGAGAATTCCTTGAGTGGGCAGAGGCAAACTACCATATGCTCAAAAACTCCAAGATGATCGGCGGAAAACCAGATGTTACAAAATTAAATAATTTTGACTCAAACGAAGCGCAGGCAGAAGCATACGGATTCTCATGCTTCGACGGAACAGACGGAATTATCTCACTCCGTAACCCGTCTGCAAGCGCAGATAAGACGATCAAGTTCACATTTGACCGTACAATGGGTGTTGCAGAAAATGCAGGCACATTAAACTACTACTTAGAGCACAGCTATCTTCTTTCAGATGAATCTGCTCAGACAGGTACATTAGAGTACGGCAAAGAATATACAGTGAACCTGAAACCGAACGAAGTGCGTATCTTACGCGTTTCAGCTCAGAAAGACACAACAGCGCCGAAGATCGACAGAATTATGACAGACGGTGCGAAAGAAATCACAGTGAAGTTCGATGAGAAAGTATCAGGAAACCTCTTTAAGGTAGAAAATGGAAAAGTTGCTTCCGTTAAGAAGAGTGCAGACGATACAACATATCATATCGAATTAGCAGAAGCTCCGGCAAACGAAGCAACAGTAAAAGTAACTCCGCAGGATATTAAAGATATGTCCGGCAACAAAGCAACAGAAGCTGCATCTGTTGTATATCACAAAGATAACGTGATCGTTGAAAACGGAAGCGTTACAGCAGGAGAACTTGCAGCAGCAGATAAATCTCTGAATTCCAACAACGGATTCACAGTAGCTGCAACAGTAACTACAGACGGTAAAGAGAAGTCTCTCGTAAAACAGGATGCTCAGTATGAGTTGAAAGTAACGGCAGAAGGAAAAGCATCCTTCACACTGAACGGCGCTACAGCGGTTTCCGGCAAGGTAATCAATGACGGAGCAGAGCATAAAGTAGTAGGTGTGAAAGAAAACAACGGTATGCTGAAGCTTTATGTAGACGGAACACTGGAAGGATCTGCTTACAACGCAGATAACAGATTCCATACAGTGAAAAAAGCTGCCATCACAGCAGGTGAAGGCGTGACAGCGGCATCTGTGTACGATATCGCATACGGATATGATGAAGTAGCTAAGATGGGAGAGCCGGAAGGACTTCCGAAACTTGAACTTACAGATAGTATGATCACAGTTTCCGCGACAAGTGAAGGAAGCAAAGACAAGATCTTGGACGGAGACAAAACAACATTCTGGACAAGTCAGAAAGTAGAAAATGGCACTGTAAACAGCGATAACGCATGGCTGAAAGTCGATTTGGGAGCTACATATAAGTTGGATCAGGTTGATTACACACCGCGATACTTCAATGGAGCACAGAATTACTGGGCATGTACAGGTAATATTAAAAAGCTGATCGTAGAGATTAGTAAAGACGGTACGACATGGACTCCGGTAACAGGAGAAAACGGACTTGATCTTTCAAGCAAGATTACAAATACAAACGATGAGTCATTCTTCCCTGAGGAGATCACATTCGCGGCACAGGAAGCGAGATATGTACGCATCAGCGGAATTTCTTCCTATCACTGGCAATCAGCGAATGAAAATAAATTCATTACAGTAGCTGATCTTGCAATTTACGGAGAAAAAGTAGAAGCAAAGAACATCGCCAAAGATGCAAACGTAACAGCAAAATGGACGAAAGATGATACAGATGCAGCAAAAGGCGGCGACAGACCGATGACTATGGCTGTAGATGGAACTAAGAACACAAATAATTATGCTGAGTTTGGTGCGGACAACAGACGCGAATCCTCTTATATGCAGGTTGATTTAGGGGATGTATGTGATGTGAATTCCTTGTCACTGTATCGTTACTGGGGTGATGGTAGAACATATGGCGATACAGTAGTAGCTGTAGCAGAAAAAGAAACAGACTTCAAAGAAGGAAAAGCTACAATCGTCTACAATGCAGATGAAGGGAACGTTCATAAATTAAACAAAGAAGGTCAGAGTAATTTTGACACAGACTATACAGAAACTGCAAAGGGCAAATCATGGACGTTGCCGGCAGGAACAAAAGCACAGTTTGTTCGTGTTTATATGTACGGAAGAGCGAACAACGACACAACAACAAACCATGTTGTAGAGCTTGAAGTATTCGGAACAAAACCGGAGAAAGAAGAGAAACCGGGCGTAGATATTACAGCATTGATCGAAAGATTGACTGTATTGTCAGCAGTAGACACATCCAAAGCAACGACAGACAGTGCGGCAGCATTCAAAGCGCTCGTGAAAGAAGGTTACGATCTTGTGGCGACAGGAGCACAGACACAGGACGAAGTAACTGCTATGATAACGAAACTGGAAGGCGCAGAAGGTAAACTTGTAGACGCATCCACTCTGAGAACAGCAATCGCAGACGCAGAGAAGAAAGTTGAAACAAGTACAGTAACAAGCGCAGAGCCGGTAAAAGCTAAAATTGCAGAAGCAAAACAGCTTCTTGTAAACGGTACAAAAGATGCGATCGACGCAATGGTTGCAGAATTAACTGAAGCTGTGAAAGGACTTGTTGCTCGCGGAGATGTAACAGATCTGAAAGCTTTGATCGATCAGTACGCAAAAGAGAATTTGAAAGCAGAGGATCATACAACATCTACATGGAGCGCTTATGAGACTGCTCTGAATGCGGCAAACGCAATCGTAACAGATAACAGCAACAGCGATCAGGCGGCGGTAGATGCAGCGAAGAAAGTGTTAGAAGATGCACATGCAGCATTGGCAAAACGCGGAAACACAGATGCATTGAAAGCTCTTATTGAAGAGTACAAAGAACTGAAAGAAGCGGATTACACACATGAGACATGGGTGAAATACGAAGAAGCTCTTGAAGCTGCAAATGGAATCGTGGCAGACAACAGCAATAAGACACAGGCAGAAGTAGATGCGGCGAAAGACGCATTGAAAGCGGCAAAAGAAGCTCTCGTAAAAGCTCCGGTAGATCCGCAGCTTGATAAGAGCAAACTGCAGGCAGCAGTAGATGCGGCAAAAGCAAAAGACGAAAACGCATATACAACAGCTTCTTACAATGCAATGGAAAAAGTTCTTGCAGAAGCAGAAGAACTTCTGACAAACGGTAAGGATCAGGCGGCAATCGATGCGAAAGCAAAAGATTTGAATGATGCGGTTGCTGCGCTTGTAGAACGTGGAAACACAGATGCGTTGAAAGCTTTGATCGCAGAATATAAAGCAGAAGGTCTGAAAGAGGCAGACTACACAACAGATTCCTGGAAAGCGTACACAGATGCGTTGACAGCGGCAGAAAAAGTTGTGAAAGACAACAGCAATCTTGATCAGGCAGCGGTAGACGCAGCGAAGAAAGCGTTAGAAGATGCTCATACAGCATTAGTAAAAGTAGAGCAGATCAATAAAGAGGCGTTAAAAGCAGCAATCGATGCAGCGAAAGCGGCTGATGCGAACTTGTACACAACAGATTCTTACAAAGCAATGAAAACAGTTCTTTCAGATGCAGAAAAGGTACTGAAAGACAGCAAAGATCAGACGGAGATCGATGCAGCAGCAAAAGCGTTGAACGATGCGGTTACAGCGCTTGTACAGCGTGGAAACACAGATGCATTGAAAGCTTTGATCGAAGAGTATAAAGATCTGAAAGAGGCAGACTATACAGCAGATTCTTGGAAAGAATATGCAGATGCGCTGAAAGCGGCAAAAGCAATCGTGGAAGACAACAGCAACAGTGATCAGGCAGCGGTAGACGCAGCGCTTAATGCGTTAAGAGACGCTCGCGTAGCATTGAAGCTTTCCGGAAAACCGTCTGTTGATAAGAGCGAGCTTCAGGCAGCTTACGACAAGTACAAAGATAAGAAGAACGACGGTTACACAGCAGAGAGCTGGGCGAAGTTTGAAAACGCTCTGAAATCTGCTAAGGCAATCTTGGATAACGAGGCTGCAACAGCAGATCAGGTAAAAGCTGCTTTGGCACAGTTGAATTCAGCGGCAGAAGGTTTGACGAAGACACAGACTCCGCCGAAGAATGATCCGCAGACTCCGTCAACTCCGTCACAGGGCGGAAGCGTACAGACAGGAGATACGGCACATGTAGCTCTGTGGCTTGTACTTGCGGGAATGTCGGTAATTGCTTATGTAGCGGTTAGAAGAAAAAGAGCATAGTGAAAACTTGTCTTTTGATTAAGGCAGTAAACATTTAAGCTTTTATGGAATAGGGCGTTCGGTAACGGACGCCTTATTCTTTTTTGCAGAGACAGCAACATTGTCAGAAAATTCATACAATATAAAAGTAAAATGTAATTATTTAAAGTTTTTTATAAAAATGTATTGACAAAATAAAACTCAGGTGATATTATAAAGACATCCAAAAGAGATACAACAAAATAAAAACAAAAGCATCTCAAAAGGATATTTAACTAAGAAGGCATCGTATCAGTTGCCCGATTAGATTAAAAATAAACGGATAGCAGGAGGGAAAGACCAATGGACAGCGTGATTTCAGTGAATCATCAATATGTTAGTGGTACGGCAAGTGTAAGTTCCTGTGGAGAAGAGACCTTTGCTCAAGGATAGATGATCCGGAATAAAAATAACGAAAGAATTGATCGGAGAGTTGGAAGTCCGGATAGAGATCAGAAAGATTTAACATTTGCAGACATATTGAATATAGATACCACATATAGCAGAATTTCAAAAGATGTGTAAAGAAACATTGAGTAGATTATCATTCGTGCATATCGGGTTTAATATGTGTGGTGGTACCGGAAACAAGGAACGTAAGTGATATGTGATAAGGATACTGTTATGAACTCGAATTTGTTAATTGAAGGAGGGAAGATTTAATAAGCAGGTCTTAATAAATCGACCGCAGATCAAATAACAATGGCAGAGGTCTTACAGGAACAGAATCTAATATTTGCCTCCGATTTAAAAATAAAGAGAATATGAAAAAATTAAATAGATTATAAAAATGCATCTTCAATGTTAATTGAGGGTGCATTTTTTTGACATTGCGAAATGCATATGATAAAATATTGAAAGATATAGTATGTAAAGAAACATAGAAGGAAAGACACTGCCCTGTACAAAACTATTTTTTAATGAGGTGAATGCGGTGGATAAATACGAATATAAATCAAAGACTGAACGGATGCTCGAACTTATGGAGAGCGGCGCGTACAGCAGAGCGGCGGCGATCGCAGATGAAATTGACTGGAGGCGCGTGCGCAATGCAGTGATGTTGTCAAACGTCAGTGAAATTTATGAAAAAACCGGAGAATATCAGAAGGGATATGACATTTTGACGCTTGCATATCAGCGGGCGGAAGGAAGCCGTAAGATTATCAGCCGTCTGTGCGGATTGGCTCTTAAGACGGGAAATGTCGATGAGGCGATCGATTTTTACGATGAGTTTATGCAGATCGCGCCGAAAGACCCGAATCAGTACATTTTAAGATATAAGATTCTCCGCGCGCAGAGGGCGCCGATCGAGCAGCAGATCGAAGCTCTTGAAGAATATAAGAAATCCGAATATATTGAAGAGTGGGCATATGAACTGGCGAAGCTGTATCAGGAAGCCGGTATGACATCAGAATGTCTGGAAGAGTGTGACGATTTGATTCTTTGGTTCAGCGAGGGGCAGTATGTCTATAAGGCGATGGAACTGAAGATGCAGTACAAACCACTGACTCCTTCCCAGCAGGAAAAGTACGATAAGCGTTATGCAAGGACGTCCGAGGAGACAGAGGAGATTCCTGATATTTTTTCTTATGCAGAGGCAGATGAATCCGAGCAGGAGGAAGAAGAAAACGGTTTGCCGGGAGCTGAACTTATGGCTGCCGACTCCGAAGTTGCCGATGCTGATTTCGCTGCCGAACAGCAGGTGAACGCACGAGTTCCGAAGGGAATGGAGGAACTTGTTCCGGACATGATGCCGGAAACGATCTCAGAAGGAGTAAGAGAGATCACTTTGCCGAACGACCCGGTGGAAGTAGATACGGAAGCGTGGGAAGCCGACGAGATCAAGGCGTTAGAAGCGGATTCACCGGCGGAGGATGCAGAGGATCATGTTGAACAGGACGAGCAGGTGCCGATAGATGCGGAAGATGCCGGGCAGACAGAAGACGCATATCTGCCGACGGATGTTTCCGAAGCAGAAGGAGTCGATGAGCCGGAGGAGCGCGTACCGGAAGGAATAAAAGGACCGGATGTGCTGGAGACAACCGCAGAGCCGGAAGAAGAAAGGCAGCCTGCTAAAAAGAAACTGGGAGATACGATGCCGTTAGACGTTGCATTGAGAAAACTTCTTCATCCGGAGTTGGAAGAATTGACGGCAGATGATTTCCAAGACGAGACAGCTCCGATGGATTTTAATTTTGAAGATGAAGAAGAGTCGGAATCTGATTTGACGGAAACGGGAGCGATGGACTTTGACTTTGAAGATGAAGAAGAGCCGGAGTTTGATTTAACGGAAACGGGAGCGATGGACTTTGACTTTGAAGATGAAGGAGAGCCGGAGTTTGACTTGACGGAAACGGGAGCGATGGACTTTGATTTTGAAGACGAAGAAGAGTCGGAGTTCGATTTGACGGAAACAGGAGCGATGGATTTTGACTTTGAGGATGAAGAGGAGTCGGAATTCGGCAAAGAAAAGGATATGGGAAATACATCCCAGATCAAATTCCGTCCGGTAAGAAAAGATGAGATCGAGGATGAAGAAGATCTTGCGGATCTGGAGCAGGCGATCGGAGAGATTGAGTCGGTTGCAGATATAGACATGGTAAGTCGTTTGAAAGAGGAAAAACGCCGCGCCGCATTACAGGCAGAAGAAGAGGAGAAAGCGGAAGAAGCCGCAAGAGCAGAAAAGGCGGCACAAGCAGAAGAAGCCGCAAGAGCGGAAGAGGCGGCACAAGCAGAAGAAGCCGCACAAGCGGAGGAGGCAGCGCAAGCGGAAGCGGCCGCTGAAATAAAAGAGGACGATCAGATTACAGGTCAGATCAGTTTGGAAGATATCCTTTCGGGATTTGAAGAAAATGCAGGAGAGGATGAGCCGGTTGAAGAGGGGACGGATGCAGAAGGAGCATCCGAATCGGAACAAGAAGAAGTTATAGATTCAGCAGGGGATACAGCAAAAGGGGATACTATGGAGACGAATAAGAAAACAACACCGATTTTACCGCCGGATATTCAACGTATGATTGATGAAATTGAGGGAATTATCCCGCCGGAAGAAGAAAAGAAAGAACCTACAGGAGTATATCTTAAGAGAAAAGAAGAACCAAGCGAAAACATGGGTCAGGTTGCGGAGGATCTTAGAATCGACGATGATTTTGATGATGACTTTGACGAAGATTTCGACGAGGAGTTCGAGGAAGATTTGGATGACGATTACTTTGAAGAAGACTACTATGAGGAAGCAGACGAAGTGATCGAAGAGCCGGAAGAAGATTACTATGAAGAATCAGAGGAAGTGATCGAAGAACCGGAGGAAGATTACTACGAAGAAGCAGACGAAGTGATCGAAGAGCCGGAAGAAGATTACTATGAAGAATCAGAAGAAGTGATCGAAGAACCGGAGGAAGATTACTATGAAGAATCAGAGGAAGTGATCGAAGAACCGGAAGAAGATTACTATGAAGAGTCAGAAGAAGTGATCGAAGAGCCGGAAGAAGATTACTATGAAGAGTCAGAAGAAGTGATTGAAGAACCGGAAGAAGATTACTACGAAGAAGCGGATGAAGTGATCGAAGAGGCGGAAGGAAACGCAGATGACGAGTATTTCTTCGGGGAAGATGACGCGGAAGAGATTCAGGACATTGAGGATGAGTTCACAGTAAATCCTGATTATTCGGGAGAGGATGACGACAGAGAGATTCCTGATGATGACGAGCCGATCGACATTATGTCGGCGACGACACCGCTTAGCCGTAAAGAGACTGCGAAGCTGATTGCGACAGGTAAGACTGCGCCGCTTCCGCTCGATGAGATCTCGGATGCATTGTCAATGGATACCGGTTTTGTCGTACATGGAAGATATGACCTTGAGATGCAAAGCGGTATCGGAACGAGAGCCGGACTTACAGAGGAACAGAAGAAACTGTTTTCTTACTTTGTTCCGGTGCGCGGAATGAGCGAACAGCTTGTCGATGTGCTTGAGCAGGATAAGAACTGTACGAACAGAAAAGGGACTTCGAGAACGGGCAACTTGCTTATCATTGGAAATAAAGGCAACGGAAAAACGGTTCTTGCCGTTGACGTCGTGAAAGCGATCCAGAAGCAAAGAGACATCCGTCAGGGCAAGGTCGCGATCGTGACAGGAGATTCTCTGAATAAGAAGAAGATCAGCGATATTGTCGAAAAACTTTACGGCGGCGCTCTGATCATTGAGAAAGCGTCCAAAATGAATGAAAAGACAGTTGCGCGTCTTAATAAAGCGATGGAGCAGGATACAGGCGAGATGCTGATCGTCTTGGAAGAGCAGAGAAAGCCGCTTGACAGACTGTTGTCATCGAACAGAGAATTCAGGAAAAAATTCACATCAAGACTGGAAGTGCCGATTTTCATCAACGATGAGCTTGTTACGTTCGGTCAGACGTATGCGAAAGAAAACGGATATCACATTGACGAGATGGGAATTCTTGCGCTGTATAGTAAAATTGATTCTCTGCAGAGGGAAGATCATTTTGTGACGGTTGCGGAAGTGAAAGAAGTTATGGATGACGCGATCCGTCATTCTCAGAAGGCGTCCGCGAAGAAATTGATGCGGAAAGTTTTTGGAAGAAATACAGACGAGTCAGACCGTATTATTCTTTCTGAAAAAGATTTTAATATATAAAGAAGCACGATAATAGACTATAATTTAAAATGTGTGCATAAATAGACAAAATACAAGAGAAACGGGCGGGAAAGAGCTGTCTGTTTCTCTTTATTTTTTGGACGGAATCAAGTATAATGAAACTATCACGGAAGCGGGCAGAAACGCTTCGATATTTTATTATGAGGAAACGGCGAGGTGGGCTTTTATGGCAAGGAGAAAAGGTGCGGGCAGAAACGCGGCAAAAAGTGCAGGCAAAGGCATCGTGAATCATGCAGCCGGCGGTATGGCGGGCAGTGCGGTGAAAAAGGCGTCAGGCGGCGCAAGCCGGAACAGGGCGAACAGTCCGGCGAAAAACACTGCGGCGGATGCGGCAAGTATGAAAGCGAATGAACATGCCTATGAGATAGGAGAATTGGATCATTACCTGTTTGGTCAGGGAAACCATTACGAGATCTATAAAAAATTAGGCGCACATAAAGTAGTGAACGACAAAACGGAGGGCGTTTATTTCGCGGTATGGGCGCCGAATGCGAAGAATGTGTCTGTAGTCGGGGAATTTAATGACTGGAATTTGGAAAGAGACAGAATGGAGCGTCAGGAGCCTCTAGGTATTTATGTGAAGTTTGTACCGGAAGCGAAAGAAGGACAGCTTTATAAGTTCTGTATTGAGACGCAGAAAGGCGAGCTTCTTTATAAGGCGGATCCGTTTGCAAATTATGCGGAGCTTCGTCCGGGAACGGCGTCTCGTATTACGGATCTTTCCCGTATAAGATGGACGGATGACGCATGGATGAAAGCGCGGAAGACATGGAATCATAAGAAGAATCCGATGTCGATCTATGAAGTTCATATGGGTTCGTGGATGCGTCACCCGGGAAGGGAAGATGAAGGATTCTACACATACAGAGAGTTCGCCGAGGCGATCGTAAAATATGTAAAAGAGATGGGATACACTCATGTAGAACTGATGGGCATTGCAGAGCATCCGTTTGACGGTTCGTGGGGATATCAGGTTACGGGATATTATGCGCCGACTTCAAGATACGGAAGTCCTGAAGATTTTGCATATCTGGTTGACCTTCTGCATAAAAACAATATAGGAGTGATTCTTGACTGGGTTCCGGCGCATTTTCCGAAAGATGCTCACGGGCTTGCTGATTTTGACGGAACTCCGACATTCGAGTATGCAGATCCCAGACTCGGAGAACATCCGGATTGGGGAACGAAAGTATTTGATTACGGAAAAGCGGAAGTGCGCAACTTCCTGATTGCAAACGCATTATTCTGGATCGAACATTTCCATGTGGACGGGCTCCGTGTGGATGCTGTTGCGTCGATGCTCTATCTTGATTACGGAAAACAGGACGGACAGTGGGTCGCGAACAAATACGGAGGCAACGAGAATCTTGAGGCGATCGATTTCTTTAAACATTTGAATTCGGTTGTTCTGGGACGGAACAAAGGCGCTGTGATGATCGCGGAAGAATCGACGGCATGGCCGAAGGTGACAGGATCGCCCGAAGACGACGGCCTTGGTTTCAGCCTGAAATGGAATATGGGATGGATGCACGATTTTACGGAGTACATGAAACTTGATCCGTATTTCCGTAAAAATGCACATCATATGATGACGTTTGCGATGCAGTATGCATACAGTGAAAATTATATTCTTGTGTTGTCGCATGACGAAGTTGTTCATCTGAAGTGTTCGATGATCAATAAAATGCCGGGACTTGGGTTCGATAAATTTGCCAACCTAAAAGCAGGCTATGCGTTTATGATGGGCCATCCGGGAAAGAAACTTCTGTTCATGGGTCAGGAATTTGCACAGCTTAGAGAATGGAGCGAAAAGAGAGAGATCGATTGGTTCCTGCTCGCCGAACCTGAGCACAGAGATATTCAGAACTGGTATCGGGATCTGCTTCATTTGTATAAAAACAATAAAGCTCTTTATGAAATGGACAATGATCCGGCGGGATTTGAGTGGATCAATGCGGATGATATTTTCAGAAGTATTTACAGCTTTGTAAGACATTCCAAGAATAAAGAAAAGAATTTGCTTTTCGTCTGCAACTTTACTCCTGTGGAAAGAGAAGATTACAGAGTCGGCGTTCCGACGAGGAAAACGCTGAAGCTTGTTTTGAACAGTGATGAGGAAAAGTACGGAGGAAAAGGGGAAAAACGTCCGCTTACTTACAAACCGGTGAAAAAGGAATGCGACGGTCAGGCGTATTCGATCGCATACCCGCTTCCGGCCTATGGTGTGGCAGTGTTTGAGTATTAAGATGTCAGGCAGCTTCTGACTTGAAACCGGAACCCCATTGGATTTAACCGGTGGGCGGTTCACTATTATATAAAAGGTAAAAAATGCAGAGCAAACTGCCGCAAAATAGATGGGGGATTTTTAAAATAGCCTGTCTGTTTTGCGGCGGTTTTGTTTTTACCGGCAAAGTGAGGAGGAACAGCAGATGAAAAATTATTCGGAAGATCCGAACAGACAGTATCATATACAAACTGCAAAAGGGGAAATCGGGAAGTACGTCATTATGCCCGGAGATCCGAAAAGATGTGTGAAGATCGCGCAATATTTAGATAACCCGGTGTTGATTGCAGATAACAGAGAGTATGTGACATATACAGGAACGCTCGATCAAGTGAAGGTAAGCGTTACATCTACGGGAATAGGAGGACCGTCGGCAGCTATTGCAATGGAAGAACTTTGTAGGTGCGGTGCGGATACGTTTATCAGGATCGGAACTTGCGGCGGAATGCAGACAGATGTGAAAAGCGGAGATATCGTTGTGTCAACAGGGGCAATCAGGATGGAAGGAACGAGCAGGGAGTATGCGCCGATCGAATTTCCGGCAGTGCCCGATCTGACAGTGACGAATGCGCTTGTGAAAGCTGTTAAATCAAAAGGATATCCGTTCCATACGGGAGTTGTACAGTGCAAAGATTCGTTTTACGGTCAGCATGAACCGGAGAGAAAGCCGGTAGGCTACGATCTGCTTCATAAGTGGGAGGCGTGGAAACAACTCGGCTGTCTTGCCTCGGAAATGGAATCGGCGGCTCTGTTTGTTGTGGCGAGCAGCCTTGGGGTGCGGGTCGGCTCGTGTTTTCTTGTGATCGCGAATCAGGAACGTGAGAAAGCAGGACTTGAGAACCCGGTAGTGCACGATACGGACATGGCGATCCGGGTGGCAGTGGACGCGATCCGCAGATTGATTTCCGAAGAACGGAAAAAAGAGTAGAATGCATATAAAGAAAATGACAACGAGAAGAAAAGAGCGGGAGAAAAGAAAAACGGAAAAATGAATGGGGGAGATAAGCGGGAAAAATAAATGAAAGAAAATAAACGCGAGAAAAGAAATGAGGGGAAAAAGCGGGAAAAATAAGTGAAAGAAAATAAATGCGGAAAATAAAGAGAGGAAATAAACGGTCAAATGAAGGATATGAATGAAAAAGAAATTTTACGGCATGTGGATCACACATTGCTGTCGCAGGAAGCTGTGTGGGATGAGATTCGTCAGGTATGTGATGATGCGGTGAAATATGATACGGCGTCAGTCTGTATTCCTCCAAGTTATGTGAAGCAAGCGGCGGAATATGTAGGCGGAAGAGTTCCGATTTGTACTGTGATCGGTTTTCCGAACGGTTACGAGACGACTGCCGTAAAGGAATTTGAGACAAAAGATGCGATCGCAAACGGAGCGGATGAGATCGATATGGTTATCAATATCGGATGGCTGAAAGACAGAAAATACGATCAGATCGAAGAAGAAATCCGCATTCTGAAAAATGCGTGCGGCAGTAAAGTTCTTAAAGTGATCATAGAAACATGTCTTTTGACAGATGAAGAAAAAGTGAAAATGTGTGAGATCGTCACTCGTTCGGGAGCGGATTATATTAAAACGTCCACAGGTTTTTCAAAAGCAGGCGCGACTTTTGACGATATCAGCCTGTTTGCGGATCATGTCGGCGGTAACGTGAAGATGAAAGCGGCGGGCGGCATTTCCTCGATGGAAGACGCGGAAAAGTTTCTGGAGCTTGGGGCAGACAGACTCGGAACGAGCCGCATTGTAAAAATCGTGAAAACGGAAGAAGAAAACCCGGCGGAAGGAACTTGTGAAATGGAATTATCGCAGGGAATGATCGCAAAGTTAATTGAGACAGCGACTGCACAACTGGCGTATTCATACAGTCCCTACTCGGGATTTAAAGTAGGCGCAGCTCTTTTGGCTGAAAGCGGCAGGATCTATACCGGATGCAATATAGAAAATTCTGCATTTTCACCGACAAATTGTGCGGAGAGAACTGCGTTTTTTAAGGCGGTGAGCGAAGGAGAAAGGAAGTTTCGCGCAATTTGCATCATCGGTGGAAAAGATATTTCAGAAACAGTATGTACGCCTCCTTGCGGAGTGTGCCGTCAGGTTATGGCAGAATTTTGCGATCCGAAGAAGTTCAAGGTGATATTGGCATCAGGCAGGGAAAAGTATAGAATCCTTCGGTTGGAAGAACTTTTGCCGTTTGGGTTTGGGTCGGAGTATCTGTAGGAACGATTGACAAGAAAAAGAAAACATGACATAATAAATTAACCAAAAGGTTAATGTTAGGGTGATGTATTGAGTGGAAATAACATATGCGAATGGAAAAGTTGAAAAATACTTTAAAGATTATAAAAAGATGCAAAAGAAACTGCCTTTTGAGTGGGTGAAAACAATAAAAAAGCATATGGACAGACTAAAAGCGGCGGAATGTTTTGGAGATTTTTTGAAATTGAGATTAGGAAAGCCTGAACAGTTAGAAGGATGCGAAAGTATTCGATATTCGTTGCATGTAGCGGCAAATGTAAGATTGATTATCGAGCCGAATGCCGAACAGGATACGGTTATGATTTGTACGGAAATAGAAGTGGAAGGAGTGAGTGATTATCATGGCAGCAAAGAAAATTGGTATATCCCGTGATTTAATAATTCACCCGGGAGAAACGATTGCAGACGTCTTGGAAGAACGTGGAATCACACAGAGTGAACTGGCGTCGAGTGCAGGCGTTTCTCCGGCTTACGTAAGCAATGTTATTGCCGGAAAGAAAGGGATATCTGCAAACTTTGCCAGAGGATTAGAGTATGCAATCGGAGTACCAAAGTCTTTTTGGCTGAATCTTCAGGCGAACTATGAGGCGGAACTTTTGGAAGCAAATGAATTACAGACGATTACGGAAGAAGAGCGTATCGTGAGGGAAGACTTAAAAGAAATTGTGAAATACTTTAGAGAAAGAGGCATGATGCCTAGTCGTGAAAATAAAGATGATTCGATACTTTCTCTTCGTAAAATTCTGCAGATTAGTAATTTGGTAAATTTAAATGAAATAATTCCCGGGGGAGCATTTCGGATGTCCGGAAACTTATCGGTAAATAGAAATGTGTTGGGGGCATGGATTCGTTTGTGTCAAATTTTGGAGAATAATCAAAATGTTTCAACAAAGTTTGAAGTAGAGCATATAAACGAATTGATAGGTAAAATAAAAAATGTTATGTGTCAGAAGAATGTGGATTTTCAAAATCATTTGAAAACTGTATTGGGAGAATATGGCATAGATTTTTCTGTTGTGAAAAATTTTAGAGGAGCGCCTGTGCAAGGGTATATTTTTCGGCGGAGCGATGGGGTGTATCAAATGGTTTTGACGATAAGGGGAGCGTTTGCGGATATTTTTTGGTTTTCTTTATTTCATGAACTGGGACATATTGTAAATGGAGATATAGGTAAAAGTATTAAATTTATAGATGACGGGAGTGATGTGGATAAGGAGACGGCAGCAGATCTTTTTGCGAGAGATAGACTTTTGTCACCGGAGAGTTATGCAAGTTTTATCCAAAAAGGAGACTTTACATTTGAAGCAATCTGTAGTTATGCACGGACTCAGAATGTGATGCCTTACATTGTTATCGGAAGACTTCAAAAGGAGAAATATCTGGATTATCATCAGTATAGTAATTACAAATTGCGGTATAAATGGGGAGACTGTTCATAAGAATAAAGTGGATACAGTATTGATTTATTGGGAATAAGGGCAAGATATAAGAGTGTTGTACAGGGAGATGGGATAATGGAAATGTATAAAAGAATATTTGTAATCGTTCTTGATTCTCTCGGGATCGGGGCGATGCCGGATGCGGCTCGGTTCGCAGATGAAGGCGCGGATACGTTCGGACATATTTTGGAGAAAACAAAAACTTTGAATATTCCGAATCTTCGCAGGCTTGGGTTTCTGAACTTAAAGTGCGGCGGAGATATGAAAGGCGTCGAGTCTCCCGAGGGGCGCTTCATGCGGATGCGGGAAGCGAGCAACGGAAAAGATACGATGACCGGACACTGGGAGATGATGGGGATTAAAACGGAAAAGCCGTTTCGGACTTTTACGGAACATGGATTTCCGGCAGAATTGATCAAGGAGCTGGAGAAACAGTGTGGGAAAAAGGTGATCGGAAATAAAAGCGCGAGCGGTACTGAGATTATAGAAGAGCTGGGCGAGGAAGAGATTCGTACAGGATCTATGATCGTGTATACGTCGGCGGATTCGGTTATGCAGATCTGCGGAAATGAAGAGACTTTCGATCTGGAAGAACTGTATCGGTGCTGTGAGACTGCAAGGCGGATCACGATGAAAGATGAATGGCGCGTAGGAAGGGTGATCGCAAGACCGTATATCGGAATGAAAAAAGGTGAGTTTAAAAGGACGAGCAATCGGAGAGACTACGCGTTGAAGCCGCCGGCGCCCACTGTTTTAAATGCTCTGAAAGATGCGGGGAATGATGTGATCGGCGTGGGAAAGATTCATGACATTTTCTGCGGGGAAGGGATTACGAAAACATATCATTCGGAAAGTTCCGTTCATGGGATGGAACAGACGATCGATGTGTGCAAAGAGGAATTTACGGGACTGTGTTTTGTAAACCTTGTTGATTTTGACGCATTATGGGGGCATCGGAGAAATGTAGAAGGGTATGGCAAAGAGATCGAAAAGTTTGATGAGAAACTCGGCGTTTTGCTGGAATGTCTTTCGCAGGATGATCTATTGATCCTGACCGCAGATCACGGGAATGATCCGACATACAAGGGAACGGATCATACGAGAGAGTATGTTCCTTTCCTTGCATACAGCAAAAGAATGCAGGCGGGAGGTCCGCTTCCGGAAGCAGAGACGTTTGCGGTGATAGGGGCGACTGTAGCAGAGAACTTCGGAGTAGATATGCCGAAAGGAACGATAGGATATTCTGTTTTAAGCAGGCTGCAGCAGTAGTAAACCGTGAAAATGTAAAAAAATCAAAGCGGAAGTAGGATGAAAAACTGTAAAAATGTAAAAAACCGGACAGTTAAAGCTGTGAAAACTTATAGAAATATGAAAAGTTAAAAAGCCGGAAGTCGGAAAAAATGTAAAAAATGAAAAGCCGATGAGAATACAGGATAAAAATATAGGAAAATATAGAGAGAAAAGTGAAAATTAAGGATTGTCGGAAAACTTAATTTATTGTATAATATTCGATTGAGAAAATGAAATGAGAACATGGGACAATACAGGAGGAAGAAAGATGGCAAAAAGAAATGATATCCACAAGGTACTTATCATCGGCTCCGGCCCGATCATTATCGGACAGGCTTGTGAATTCGATTATTCCGGAACACAGGCTTGTAAAGCATTGAGAAATTTAGGATACGAGATTGTATTGGTGAATTCAAACCCGGCGACAATCATGACGGATCCGGAGATTGCTGACGTTACTTATATTGAACCTTTGAATGTTGACAGAATAGAACAAATCATAAAAAAAGAAAGACCTGATGCATTACTGCCGAATCTCGGTGGACAGTCCGGTCTTAATTTATGCTCAGAACTGGCGCAGGCGGGCGTTTTGGAGAAATATAACGTAGAAGTTATCGGCGTACAGGTCGATGCGATCGAGCGAGGAGAAGACAGAATCGAATTTAAGCACACGATGGATCAGCTCGGTATAGAGATGGCTCGAAGCGAGGTTGCATATTCTGTAGACGAGGCTCTTGCGATTGCGGAGAAGCTTGGATATCCGGTAGTTCTTCGTCCTGCTTATACGATGGGCGGCGCAGGCGGCGGTCTTGTATATAATGTAGATGAATTGAAAACAGTATGCGCCAGAGGTCTTCAGGCAAGTCTTGTAGGTCAGGTTCTTGTAGAAGAATCTATCTTGGGATGGGAAGAGCTGGAACTTGAAGTTGTCCGCGACGCAGAGGGCAATATGATCACTGTATGCTTTATCGAAAATATCGATCCGCTCGGCGTTCATACAGGAGATTCTTTCTGCTCCGCTCCGATGCTTACGATCTCAGAAGAAGTTCAGCAGCGTCTGCAGGAAAAATCTCATAAAGTAGTAGATTCTGTTAAGGTGATCGGCGGCTGTAACGTACAGTGGGCGCATGATCCGAAGACAGACAGAGATATCATTATCGAGATCAACCCGAGAACGTCTCGTTCTTCGGCGCTTGCATCGAAAGCGACAGGATTCCCGATCGCGCTTGTATCCGCAATGCTTGCGACAGGCATGACGCTGAAAGATATTCCGTGCGGAAAGTACGGTACATTGGATAAATACGTTCCTGACGGAGATTATGTTGTGATCAAGTTCGCGCGCTGGGCATTTGAGAAATTCAAAGGTGTGGAAGACAAGCTTGGAACACAGATGCGTGCGGTAGGCGAAGTAATGAGCATCGGTAAGAACTTCAAAGAAGCGTTCCAGAAAGCGATTCGTTCTTTGGAGACAGGAAGATACGGACTCGGTCATGCGAAAGATTTTGACGGAAAAACAAAAGAAGAGCTTCTCAAGAGTTTGCGGTATGCGACAAGCGAGCGTTACTTTGTTATCTACGAAGCGCTGAGAAAAGGAGCTTCTGTAGAAGAGATCCATGAACTGACAAAAGTAAAACACTATTTCCTTGAGCAGATGAAAGAGCTGGTGGAAGAGGAAGAGGCTCTGCTTGCGTTTAAGGGAGGTTTGCCGGAAGACAATGCTCTTATCGCGGCGAAAAAAGACGGATTCTCTGATAAATATTTAAGCCAGATTCTTGAAGTGGATGAGGATGAGATCCGCAATAAGAGAATCAGCCTCGGCGTTGAGGAAACGTGGGAAGGCGTTCATGTAAGCGGAACGCAGGACAGAGCATATTACTATTCGACATATAACGGAACGGACAAAAACCCGATCAGTGAAGAGAAACCGAAGATCATGATCTTAGGCGGGGGACCGAACCGTATCGGACAGGGAATCGAGTTTGACTATTGCTGTGTACATGCGTCTCTTGCTTTGAAAAAGCTTGGTTTCGAGACGATCATTGTCAACTGTAACCCTGAAACGGTATCTACAGACTATGACACATCTGATAAACTGTATTTTGAGCCGCTTACACTGGAAGACGTACTGAGCATTTATAAGAAGGAAAAACCGGTCGGAGTGATCGCGCAGTTCGGAGGACAGACTCCGCTGAACCTTGCGGCAGATCTGGAAAGAAACGGCGTGAAGATCTTAGGTACGGCTCCGTCTGTTATCGATCTGGCGGAAGACCGCGATCTGTTCCGTGAAATGATGGATAAGCTTGAGATTCCGATGCCTGAGTCGGGAATGGCTGTTACGGTGGACGATGCTCTTGAAATTGCCGAGAAGATCGGTTATCCGGTTATGGTGCGTCCGTCTTATGTACTTGGCGGCCGTGGCATGGAAGTTGTATATGATGCGGAAAGCATGGTAGGATATATGAAAGCAGCAGTCGGTGTGACACCTGACCGTCCGATTTTGATCGACCGTTTCCTCGGACATGCAACAGAATGTGAAGCAGACGCGATCAGCGACGGCACACATGCGTTTGTTCCGGCGGTTATGGAACATATCGAGCTTGCGGGAGTACATTCCGGAGATTCGGCATGTATTATTCCTTCTAAAAATATTTCGGAAGAAAATGTAAAGACGATCAAAGAATATACGAGAAAAATCGCAGAAGAGATGCATGTGAAAGGTCTTATGAACATGCAGTATGCGATCGAAAACGGAAAAGTGTACGTATTGGAGGCGAACCCTCGTGCGTCAAGAACAGTGCCGCTTGTATCGAAAGTATGTAATATCCGCATGGTTCCGCTTGCCATCGACATTGTGACAAGTGAACTGACAGGAAGACCTTCACCGGTTCCGGCGTTAAAAGAGCAGAACATTCCGTACTACGGAGTAAAAGAAGCGGTATTCCCGTTCAATATGTTCCCGGAAGTAGACCCGCTGCTCGGACCGGAGATGAGATCGACCGGAGAAGTGCTCGGATTGTCCAAATCTTTCGGCGAAGCATTTTATAAGGCTCAGGAAGCAACACAGACAAAGCTTCCGCTTGAAGGTACGGTGCTGATCTCTGTAAGCAATCGTGATAAGCCGGAAGTTGTGGAAGTTGCGGCTGATTTTGCAAAAGCGGGATTCAAGATCATTGCGTCAGACCATACTTGCAGCCTGCTTAAAGAGAACGGAATCGAAGCAGAGAAGATCAATAAGCTTCAGGAAGGCCGTCCGAATATGCTTGATGTGATCACGAACGGAAAAGTTGACATGATCGTGAATACACCGTCAGGAAAAGAAAGTAAGAATGACGACAGCTATTTGAGAAAAGCTGCGATCAAAAAGAAAGTTCCGTATATGACGACAATGGCTGCTGCGAAAGCTGCCGCAAACGGAATTCTTGCAGTGAAGAAACATGGAAGCAAAGAAGTGAAATCACTTCAGGAAATTCACGGAGAAATTACGGACAAAGAATAGTATGATTCATTAATATAAGACAGGTTTTATGAAGATGCCGGCCGCATTTGCGGTTAGGCATCTTTTGTATAAAATGAAAGATATTTTCCTTTGGCAAATCAATCAGATGGTGTATATGTGAAAAAATCAATAAAAATAAAGCTAAAATAGCCATATTATACAAAAAGCATAGATAAAAAGAAAAAAATACAAAAGAAGTGATAAAAAGTGTAAATATTATTGGGGGGGGGTAATGCTATCATTTATAAGATGATGGGAGTAATGTGGTGAGCACATTCGTACATTACATTTTAAAAAGAAGGAGAGAAGTTTATGAAAAAGAGAATGTTCCATAAGGGAATGGCTGCGGTTCTCGCGGTATCGCTGACAACCGGCGGGGCTCTTCCGTTTATGGCTCAGACGGTTCATGCAGAAGACACTGCGGCAGAGCAGGGGCAGACGCCTGAGAAAAAGAGCGGTACTGTAACTCTTGAGAAGAAGAACGATGGTACGTATGTCTTCGGAAACGAATATCTGAAAAGAACGTTCAGTTTGAGCGCAGACAAAGTATTGTCAACAAAAGAGATTACAAACTATCGTACCGGAACTCCGACTGTGTTCACACCGCAGGCGGGCAGTGAAGAGTTTATAATCAACACGCTTGACAATAATTCCGAAGGGGAAGACAGCGGATTCGTAGCGCCTAAGAAAAAGTTGGAGACGACAGGTTGGAAGGCAACGGCGGACAGCGTTGCAGAGAATGAAGCGCCGAATGGCGGAGCAGACAAGATGTTCGACGGTGATAATAATACATATTATCATTCTAAATATGGGGATGGCGTGGATGCAGCGGTGAAAGAGTATCCGCATAATATTTATGTCGATTTTGGTTCGCAGAAGTCGTTCCAGTCTCTTCGCTATCAGCAGAGAGTGGATCAAAATGGAACTCCCACAGTGAGCGGGCATGTGAAAGGTTATAAGATTTATACCGGGGATAGCATCGATGCTCTGAAAACAACAGACGGTGCAAAACTGGTTGGTCAAGGTTCTTTTGAAAATAAAAAAGAAACATATGTGAACTTGGACGAAAAAGTGACAGCGCAGTATGTTCGTATTGAGTTTGTTGATTGTTATGAACCGTCAGCTGCAAATGTAAGCAAAGACGTAGCCTGCTGTTCGGAATTTGACTTTTTTGAAGATACAGCGACGTTCCCTGTAGTGGATAACGCGACACAGCTTAAGACGAGCGAAATGAAAGTGCAGGGCGAACCTCAACTGACAGAAAAGGACGGAGTGAAAACGCTGACGTTTACGTTTGAGCCGAAGAGAGTAAGAGGTGTAGATTACACGATCAAAGAAGTGATCACGATGAAAGACGGAGATTCTTTCATGAGAAAACACCTCGATATTTCTGTTGGGGAAGGGCAGGCAGAAAAAGCGAAGATCGATTATATCGATCTGGAAAATATGAACATCGCACAGACTGATCTGAAACAGAATGAATACTGGACGATCAGTGACACTATGGCGGACAATCCTGACATGGGCGGAATGAAAGGCGATTATCTGGAGCTTGGACAGCCGTACTATGTAGGTGCGATGTACTGGGGATGTGAGTTCCCGGAGACAGAGAACAAAATTAAAGGTTCTAATTCCTTTATCCGTTACTACTATGGAAAATCATTGAAATCCGATGATAAGTTTGAGTATAACGAAGGAAACGAAAACGGAAAGATGACGACGTGGGACGCTGTCGTAGGAGCTGCCCGAAGCAGAGATTACAGCGTGACACAGAGCGATTTCTATGAATATATCGAGACGATCGCAATAGATACGGAGTTCCGTCAGCAGTACAACTCATGGTACGACAACATGAAGGAGATCACGGACGAGATTATTCAGAAGAGTTTCTTCGAGATTGAGAAAGGATTCACACAGTACGGGATAGCTCCTCTTGATTCTTATGTTGTAGACGATGGATGGACGAATTACAGCTCCTTCTGGGATTTTAATAATAAGTTTCCGAATGAGCTTTACAACTCCAGTCTGCAGGTGAATCAGCTTGCGTCCAACTTCGGACTGTGGCTTGGACCAAGAGGCGGATATGGAACAGAAAGAACGATTGCGAATTGGATTGCAAGTAATGGTTTGGGTTCTGTAAATAATCAATCGGGTGGAGATATTAATATTTCTGATGCGAGATATCTGACGAAATTGAATAAAGATGTTTTCTGCGAGTATCAGGATAAGTTTGATATCAACTACTGGAAACTGGATGGAATGCTCTTAAATCCATCGACAGAGCAGTCCGAATATTATGTGACAGGTAATCCGCTTTATACGATTTCAGAGACATACGAGAGATGGACGGATATTTTTGAAGATATGCGTGACAACAGAGCGGGAAAAGACCTTTGGCTTAATATGACTTCTTACACAAACCCGAGTCCGTGGCACGTTCAGTGGGTGAACAGCGTATGGATGCAGAATACGGGAGATACAGGTTATACGGATAGCTTTAATGCAACGGATGAAGAAGCGATGCTTACATACCGTGACAACGCTTATTATAACTTCTTAAATGAAAGAGAGTGGCAGCTTCCGAACAAATATTTTTATAACCATGACCCGGTTTACGGATTGACTGCAAACGATGCTTATCATAGACCGGATATCAAATATACAGATGATGAGATGAGAAATCACCTGTATATGCTCGGAACGAGAGGAACGGCATTCTGGGAGTATTATTATAGTTACTCCATGTTTGATGACAATAAATGGCAGATCAACGCGGAAGCGGCAAAATGGATCGAAGACAATTTCGACATTCTTCAGAAATCACAGATGTTCGGCGGAAAACCGAATGACGGAAATGTTTACGGATATTCCTGCTGGAACGGAAAAGAGGGAATTCTCTCGATCAGAAATCCGAAGAATGAAGCACAAAGTTATAAAGTAACTTATGACAGACTGATCGGCGTCGGAGAAGATCTCGGAACTGTTTACGGAAAGGTTGTCGTAGGAGATCAGAGACACCAGACAGATGAACCGCTTACATATGGCAAGGAAGTGACATACACGCTTAATCCGAAGGAAGTTTTGATCCTGCAGTTTGGTGAGAAAGATGAAACTCCTGCGAAAATCCTTTCTGTAGAAGGAAACGGAAAAGAAGCAGAAGTTGAATTTGACGAGACGATCCGTACGCCGGAAGCGGGAATGTTTAAGGTAGACGGATACGAAGTGACAAAGGCAGAATTGAAAGCCGACAGACGTACAGTGAAACTGACTTTGGATAAGGAACTGAAAGATGCCCGGACAGTGAGCGTAAGTGTAGACGGCGTGAAAGATACTGTCGGAAATACTTCAAAAGTAAGCGCGCAGAATGATGCGTTTAAAGACGGCATCATAACAGGAGTGATCAGCGATGATCTGAAAGACGGAGCTGTATCGACAAAAGCGAAATACTCTGTCGACGGACACGGCGGATTTACTGTAACAGGTAAGATCAAGACAGATTCAAAAGACGTGGTACTTGCAGAGCAGAAAGGCGCTTATAAAGTCGGCATTGACGGCGAAGGATATCTGACGTTTGAGTTTAACAATATGAAGATCACATCGAAATATGATCAGAAGACGGTTGATAAAGCAAACGACAGCTACACAAGCGAGACGAAAGGAATTGCGGCTGACGGTAAAGAGCATCAATTCTCTGCTGTAAAAGAAATTAACGGAATGATCAAACTTTACCTTGACGGAAAAGTGGTTGCTTCAACATACAGCGAAGATAAAGCAAATCCGGAGATCGCAAAAGGCGAAACGATATTTGCGCAGGGTCTGACAAAAGACGAAGTTTCTTATATTACAGTTCTCGACAGATCGCTTGCATATGATGAAGTGAAAGATCTGATCGATACAGAAGATAATGTTGTTCTTGCAAAGAACAATCCGAAAGTAAAAGTTACCGCTTATGATGCAACTGTTAATACGGCAGTGGCAGAGAAACCGGACAGACCGTTTAGCATGGTAAACGACGGCGTGAAGAGTACGGCGAATTATCTGGAGCTGACAGATACGAGCGACAGCCAGAACCATTCCCGTTACGTGCAGTTCGATCTCGGAGACGAGTATGATCTGATGAAGATCCATATGACAAGATACTGGGATGGTTCAAGAAAATACGGACCGACAGTGATCCAGTTAAGTACAGACGAGAACTTTGCGGCAGACAAAACGACAACGGTATATAACTCCGATAAAGACAATGTACATAAACAGGGCGCGGGCAAAGATGAGTTTTATGTCGAGACGGCAGCAGGCAAAGAGATGTGGAACGCAGAAAACAGTGAACCTGTAACAGCTCGCTACATCCGTGTCTATGTAAACGGAAGAGAAAATAATCAGGGTACGTCTGATCATATCGTCGAGTTCGAGGCTTACGGTGCGAAAGACGGCGGAGCGATCATCCGTCCGGACAGACCGGAAGAGCCGGAGAAACCGGTACTTACAGGCGTGACAGCGTCAGTTGAAAAGGCAGAACTGAAAGTCGGCGAGACAACAAAGGCAACAGCAACGATCATGCCGGAAGGTGCAGAAGGCGTAGAGCTTGCATGGACTTCTTCCGATGACAAGATTGCGACAGTAGATAAGGACGGAAACGTTAAGGCGGTTGCAGAAGGAAAAGCAACGCTGACTGTGACAGCGACACAGGGAAGCGGAGACAGCGCGGTAACAAAAACAGCTACTGTGGATGTAACGGTAATAAAAGACGGCGGAACAGATCCGGAACCGGAGAAACCGGTACTTACAGGCGTGAAAGCGTCAGTTGAAAAGGCAGAACTGAAAGTCGGCGAGACAACAAAGGCAACAGCAACGATCATGCCGGAAGGTGCAGAAGGCGTAGAGCTTGCATGGACTTCTTCCGATGACAAGATTGCGACAGTAGATAAGGACGGAAACGTTAAGGCGGTTGCAGAAGGAAAAGCAACGCTGACTGTGACAGCGACACAGGGAAGCGGAGACAGCGCGGTAACAAAAACAGCTACTGTGGATGTAACGGTAATAAAAGACGGCGGAACAGATCCGGAACCGGAGAAACCGGTGGTACTTACAGGCGTGAAAGCGTCAGTTAAGAAAGCAGATCTGAAAGTCGGCGAGACAACAAAGGCAACAGCGAAGATCACACCGGAAAAGGCAGAAAATGTAACATTTGCATGGGCTTCTTCCGATAAAAAAGTTGCAACGGTAGATGCTGACGGCAATGTAAAGGCAGTCGGCAAAGGAACAGCGAAGCTGACAGTGACAGCGACACAGGGAAGCGGAGCGGATGCAGTGAAAGTAACTGACACTGTGAAAGTAACGGTTACAAAAGACGGCGGTCAGACACCGCAGGAGGATGGAAAGACACCTCCGAAGACAGGAGACGAAACAGCGCCGTTCTTCCCGTTTGTACTTGCACTTGCGGCAGGCGCAGTGGTCATGATCACGAGAAAAAAGAACGGATAAACAAAGATACGCAGAAAAGATCAAAATAAAAAATTGATACTTAAAAAGGATTGTCGTGTGAGCGGCGATCCTTTTCTGCATTATCGGATATTCCGGTTTCTGATCGCGCAGAACCTTCAGGGAGGACGTCTGCGCCGCAGCAGGCAAGTTTACAGCTTTACGGCGTGTGGAAAGGAAACGTATATAAAAATGTTAGAATGGAAAAAACGGTTCGCTTTGTGATAAAATGATAGAAGAAAACAACTTCGGATCATTGAAATGGGAAAACGCAGAAGGAATATAATGAAAAGTATTATGAGGAAATGCTGTCGGTCGTTCGGGAATACAAGGATTACAGCGTGCTTGGGCATATGGATCTGATCGCCCGTTATGATGAAAAGGGCGTCTATCCGTTTGAAAAGATCAAACCGATCGTCGAAGAGATTTTGCAAGTTGTCATAGCGGATGGGAAAGGTCTGGAAGTGAATACATCGTCATATCGGTACGGCCTTTCTGACACGACGCCTTCTGTGGAAATTTTAAAACGGTACAGAGAGCTTGGCGGAAAGATCGTCACAATAGGGAGCGACAGTCATAAACCGGAACACTTGGGCGCTTATATAGAAGAAACGAAGGAAATGCTGAGAAAAGCAGGTTATACGCAGTTTTGTACTTATGAAAGAATGTCTCCGGTTTTTCATGATCTATAACAATGTTTTTGCTATATAAACTGCAAAGAAAGCGGAGAGAAAAGAGATAATTGTGCAGTATAAACAAAATAAAGAAAATAGAATAAACATATTGCACAAAAGAAGTCCGGGCAATAGGCGAAAACTATCATAAATTACAAATCGGTTGCTAAAAAGTGCAAATAACTGAAATGTAAAGTGCGATATCATAAGAAAATAGGAATAGTGGGCAACTATAGTAACTAGAAAAAGAGGGAAATGTATGAGAAAGAGAATGAAAACAGTAAGAGGCTTGTGGGCAGGTCTGCTTGCGGCGGCAGTTGTACTTACATCGGCTGCACCGTCGGCGTTGACCGTACAGGCAGAGGAAGCTGACGCAGTGCAGACTGCAGAAGTTTCAGGGGTGGAATATCAGATCTACCCGACTCCCCATGAGATGACTTATCAGGATGGGGGATTCGACATCGGAGAAGTGAATATTGTTTACGAAAACGGTGTTGATGATGTGACAAAGAATCGAATGACAGAAGTTCTTTCGATCAAAGGCAAGAGTGAGAGCGCTGCTGTTACCAATGCAAAAGTTGACGGCAAGACGAATATCCTTGCAGGTATCTACGGCTCCGACGGATATGTAGATAAATATGTGAAGGAGCATTACACAGTAGATAAATCTTTGTTTGACCATCACGGTTCCTATTTCCTCGCATCTAATAAGGGTGAGATCGTAATCCTCGGATTAGATACAGATGCGGTATTTTACGGCATCACATCTTTGAAGCATATCTTCAATCAGATGGACGGAACTACGATCCGCAACTTTGAGATGAGAGATTATGCAGATGTAAATATCCGTGGATTTATCGAAGGATATTACGGACTTCCGTGGTCGAATGAGGACAGAATGTCTCTTATGAGATTCGGCGGAGATTATAAGATGACGTCTTATATCTTTGCTCCGAAAGACGATGAGTATCACAAAGGAAAATGGCGTGATTTATATCCGGAAGAAGAACTGGCAAAGATCAAGGAAATGGTAAAAGTCGGAAACGATTCTAAGTGCCGTTTCGTTTGGACAGCCCACCCGTTTATGGGAGGATTTAATCAGGCGCAGGCAGATCAGGAGATTCAGGCGCTTCTGCGCAAATTTGATCAGTTGTACGATGCAGGCGTGCGTCAGTTCGGAGTACTCGGCGACGACGTCGGAAGCCTTCCGAGAACGATCGTGATCAACATGATGACAAAAGTATCCGAGTGGGCAAAAAAGAAAGGCGATGTATATGACACAGTATTCTGTCCGGCAGGATATAACCATTCATGGCAGTCAGGCGGTACAGGCGGCAATTATGCAGAGCTGAACGAGTATGACAAAGGATTCCCGGAAGATATCAAGATCTTCTGGACAGGAGAAGCAGTATGTAAACCGATCGAGCAGGTAACGCTTGATCACTTCAGAACTCATAGAACGACAGACGGTCAGAAACGTCGTGCCCCGCTATTCTGGCTCAACTGGCCTGTAAACGACATTAATCACGGACGTCTTATGATGGGTAAAGGTGTGCAGCTTAAAACAGATGTAAATCCGGAAGATCTTGCGGGAGCGGTGACAAACCCGATGCAGGAATCAGAAGTATCGAAACCGGCGATCTTCGCAGTTGCGGATTATAGCTGGAATATCGCAGGATTTAATATGGATAAGAGCTGGGCGGATTCATTTGCGTATATTGATGAAAATGCATCTGAAGAGCTTCATACACTTGCGAAACATATGTCTAACCCGGAACCGAACGGACATGGACTTGTATTGCCGGAGTCAGAAGAAATTCAGGGTCTGATCAATACTTATAAAACACAGCTTGCAGCAGGAAACGTAGAAGAAGCAACAACAACGCAGCTTGTGGCAGAGATGACAACAATCATTGAAGCTTGCGACGGTTTCCATGCAAAGAGCAAAAACGAGGCAATGAAAGCGGAAATCCTTCCGTTTACAAACTCTTTGAAAGATCTCTGTACGGCAATCCGTTCTTTTGCACAGGCACAGGATGCAATGCAGAAAAATGATATGCAGAGCGCGTTTGATCTGTATATGGCAGGTTCGGGAAGTTATGCGACCTCCCAGACATATACAAAAGAGATGTACAATGCGTCTCCGGCAGTTGTAACTCCGGGATCGACCCATTTGATCCCTCTGGCAAAAACATTGGAAGCGGCATTGTCAGATCCGATGAACGATTATGTGGCAGGCGATGTTGAAAGACCGTTGAAAATTACGGCAGAGGCAAGCTTTCAGACATGGCAGAGCGGAAAACCGGCAGATATTATTGACGGCAACAGCGGTACGTATGCATGGTACAACGGAGCAGAAGGTGTCGGACAGTATTATCAGGTGAACTTCAGCAAACCGACGACTATTTACGGCGTACATATCGAAAACGGCGCAGGAAAGGAGAAACCGGACGATACATTCGGATACGCAAAACTGAAATATCAGGCAGAAGGTTCTGATGAGTGGAAAGAATTAGAAAACGGAAAAGAATACGGACCATATGCTGCGAAAGTTGATGTGGCAGGACTTGAAATCGAGAACGTTACGGCAGTTCGTTATGAGTGCTCGAGAGTGGGAGGATCTGGTAAATGGCCTTCTATGCGTGAGTTTAAAGTAGACTTGCAGCCCGGAGCGGCAGATACGTTTACAAAAGAAGTGATCCGTACAACAGAAGGTTGGACTGTTTACAATAATGGAAACGAAAATAATGCAATCGACGGTGATGAAGGCACAAGCGTACATTACAATGTAAGACAGGGAGATCCTACAAACGGTGACTCTATGATCGCAGGTGATTATTTCGGAGTGAAGCTGTCCGAGAAGATCACACTTGGAAAGATCAAGATTGTCCAGGGTAATAATGATACACATGCAGATTATATGCAGAACTGTGATCTGGAGTGGTCGGTTGACGGTCAGAAATGGACAAAGATTGCAACATTTGAAAACAAACGCACGATAGAGATCGATGTATCTGACAAAGATATTCAGGCACAGTATGTTCGTATCAAGAATAATGCGACACAGAAAAACTGGTTTGCGATCAGAGAATTTGACGTTGACTCTAAAGTATGGTTTAACTCGAAAGTTTACACAAACGTAGACGCTTACAAAGAATACAGAGCAAATCTGTTGGATGAAAGCGCTGAAATCGAAGCTAAGAATGATATTACTTTAAAGAAAGATCAGTATATCGGCTTAAAATTAGACCGCATTCATGAGATTAAAGATATTCAGAAGAATCTTGAAAATGCAGACAAGCTTACCCTTGAAACATCTCTCAATGCATATGAGTGGACAACATATGATGCAAAGAAACCGGGAGATGCAAGATATATCAGACTGATCAACAAGACGAATGATGATGTGAAATTCAATTTGAAACAATTCGTTGTAAATACGGTAGAGTTCAAAGAAAAATCACTGCATTCAAAAAGCGGAAATTATACGATCACAGATCCTGAGAAAGCGTTCGACGGAAACAGAGCAACAGAGGCTGTTTATCAGACATCACAGAACGAAGGCGTTTGGTTCGTATACGATCTCGGACAGACAATCCACTTCGATAAGTTCAAAGCTGTCTGCGAGGATAGCGAGCATGACTATATCAGACATGGTAAATTCTCTGTATCTACAGACGGAGAGACATGGGAAGAAATCATGACTCTCGGTTCACAGGATGGACCAAATAACGGAGAAGCGAATGATACTGATGAGATCGGAGCGGTGCTTCCGAATCATGAAACTTCTTATAATACAAAAGAAGCAACAAACATTAACAAAGATGCACGTTACCTGAAATTCGAGGTAACAAGAACAAAAGTCGGTTCTGACAAGTGGGTTCGCTTCAGCGAGCTTGAGATCAATGACGGAGCGTATGTTCCGAGTGAAAACGATCCGACATATGAAAGCTCATGTCTCGATACACAAAACGGAAAATTCTCTTATATGTCAGATATGAATCTTGCGACATCATTTGTTCCGGCAGAAAAGAGCGGAAACCTTGTTTATCATGTATCAGAGAAGAATGACCGCAATAAGATTAAGATTGTTCAGAGAGCAGATTCGATTTCAAATGCAACTGTAAGTGTGAGAACATTAGCAGAAGCAGATACATGGAAACCTGTCGGAACACTGGGCAAGACAGTGAATGAGTTTGTTCTTTCGAATGAGACAGTGCTTCTTGATGTGAAAATTGAGTGGTCAGATGCTAAGGTCGGCATTATAGAGATGTTCCTTTCAAAAACAGATGCTCCGACACCGGAAGAGAAAGTTTGGACAGTGACACTTGACGGAAAAGAAGTAAAAGTAAAAGACGGAGAAAAACTGACAAAACCGGCAGACCCGACAAAAGAAGGATATAAATTCCTCGGATGGTTTGTAGGAGATAAGGAGTTTAACTTCGATACACCGATCACAGAAGAACTGAACGGTATTAAGATCGAAGCTCGTTTTGAGAAAATCGACGAACCGACACCGGAAGAGAAATTTTGGACAGTGACGCTTGACGGAAACGAAGTGAAAGTAAAAGACGGAGAAAAACTGACAAAACCGGCAGATCCGACAAAAGAAGGATATAAATTCCTCGGATGGTTTGTAGGAGATAAAGAGTTTAACTTCGATACACCGATCACAGAAGAACTGAACGGTATTAAGATCGAAGCTCGTTTTGAGAAGATCGACACACCGACACCGGGTGAGAAAGAATGGACAGTGACACTTAACGGAAAAGAAGTCAAAGTAAAAGACGGAGAAAAACTGACAAAACCGGCAGACCCGACAAAAGAGGGATACAAATTCCTCGGATGGTTTGTGGGAGATAAGAAGTTTGACTTCGATACACCAATCACAAAAGAACTGAACGGTATTAAGATTGAGGCTCGTTTTGAGAAAATAAAAGATGAGCCACAGCAGCCGAACAAAGGCGGAGCAGTTCAGACAGGTGATACAACAAACATAGCGCTGTGGATTGCATGTCTTGGTATAGCAGGCGCTGCAGTTGCTGTAACTCTTAGATCACGCAGAAAACGTTCTTAATGAAACGGTTGTTTTGATTGACGAACGGTGATCAGTTATAAAAAGTAAAATACAGATTTTTCTGCCGGCGGGATTTATCCTGCCGGCAGTTTTGCAGTGTAGATTAAAGATAAAACAATAGAATATGGAACGTAAGAAATGTTTTCAAAAAAGCTATAAAAAATGAGCTTTAAAAAATCGTAAAAAACTGTAAAAAATTTTAGTAAAAAAAATTGACAGAATAAGAAAAAAAGACTTGCAATTATAAAAGTTATATGATAATATTAAAAACGGTTCTGCTACAGAACTAGAAAACAATGGCCCCGTGGTCAAGCGGTTAAGACATCGCCCTTTCACGGCGGTAACACGGGTTCGATTCCCGTCGGGGTCATTTATCATTCGGACAACAGAAGTATTGTTGCGAAAAGAATGATAAAACTATGCATATTATTTTACTATGTGTAGTATATATATGAATAAGGCGCAGTAGCCAAGTGGTAAGGCGTGGGTCTGCAACACCCTGATTCACCGGTTCAAATCCGGTCTGCGCCTCTTGAGAGATCCCGAAAGACTAATGTTTTTCGGGATTCTTTTTTGCAAAAGGCGAGCGGCACAACTGTCTTGTCATTTGTAAACTCAAGTGTTATAATGAGCATCACGACAGAAACAAAGGCGTATGGATTTCATGCGGGAAAGGGTATACGAATGACGATTAGAGAAGAGATCGAACAGTTGAAGAAGGAAAAAAACGCGGTCATACTGGCGCATTATTATGTAAGACCGGAAGTTCAGGAAATTGCAGATTATATCGGCGATTCTTTTTACCTGAGCAAGGTGGCAGTAGAGTTGGAGGAGCAGACGATTGTGTTCTGCGGCGTTTCGTTTATGGGCGAAAGTGCGAAAGTGCTGAATCCTCAGAAGACGGTTCTTATGCCGGATGCAAAAGCGGACTGTGCGATGGCGCATATGGCAGATGAGGAGACGATCCGTGCGATGCGGAAGAAGTATGATGATCTTGCGGTTGTCTGCTATATTAATTCAACGGCAGAACTGAAAAGATTATCGGATGTATGCGTAACTTCGGCAAATGCGGTTCGGATTGTAAAGGCACTTCCTAACAAAAACATTTTCTTTATTCCGGATAGAAATCTGGCGCATTTTGTGGCGGAGCAGACGCCGGAGAAGAATTTTGTATACAACGAAGGATATTGTCCGATTCACGAGACGGTAAAAATAGAGGAATTAAAGCAGGCGAAAGCGGAGCATCCGGAAGCGGAAGTGCTGACGCATCCTGAATGTCCGAAGTCGCTTCTTGATCTTTCGGATTATATCGGAAGCACGTCCGGCATTATTGATCGTGTGGGAAAGAGCGACGCTGAGGAATTTATCATCTGCACGGAAAACGGTGTGAGATATGAGCTTGAAAAAAGATATCCGAATAAAAAGTTCTATTTTACAAAAACAGAACCGGTCTGTGAAGATATGAAAATGATCACTCTGGAAAAGATCGCTCATGTTTTGAGAACAGGTGAAAATGAAGTTCAGATGGACGAAGCTCTTCGTGCCGAATCAAAGAAACCGTTGGAAAAGATGCTTGATCTGGCAAAATAACAGGTGAAAATGAAAGATATAATTAAGGAATAGTAAGGTAAGATTAGGGGCGCTAAGGGAAGTGGATATGGAAAAAATAAAAGAAAAACAAGATCAGGTCGATGTGGTCATTGTCGGAACAGGAGTCGCAGGATTATTTGCGGCATTGAATCTGCCGCGTGATTTTAAAATTATGATGATTACCAAAGCGGATCTGGAGAGCAGCGATTCATTTTTGGCACAGGGCGGAATCTGCGTTTTGCGCGATGAAAGTGATTATGACAGTTATTTTGAAGATACGATGCGTGCGGGGCATTATGAGAACCGAAAAGAATCGGTCGATATTATGATCCGCAGTTCGCAGGAGATCATCAGGGAACTGATCGGGTACGGCGTTGAATTTGAACGCAGGACAGAGCATAGTGATGATGTCATCGGTGACAGTGATATTTCTCGTACATATGAGTATACAAGAGAAGGGGCGCATTCAAGTCCGAGGATTTTATTTCATGAGGATATTACAGGAAAAGAAATTACGGGAAAACTTTTGGCGCGGGTGAAAGAGCTTGACAATGTAGAGATTTTTGAATATACGACAATGACGGATATTATAGAGGAAGGCGGAGTATGCAGAGGCGTTGTCATGCAGGAACAAGACGGAACGAGCCGGGCAGTTCGCTCAGCGTATACGATCGTTGCAAGCGGCGGAATCGGAGGATTGTACCGTCATTCCACAAATTTTCCGCATTTGACGGGAGATGCTCTTGAAATTGCGAAAAAACACGGAATCAGACTGGAACATACCGATTATGTTCAGATTCATCCGACAACGCTTTATTCTAAGAAGCCGGGGCGGAGATTTCTGATTTCGGAATCAGTGCGGGGAGAAGGAGCTGTTCTGCTTGATAAAGAGGGAAATCGTTTTGTAAATGAATTGCTTCCGCGGGATGTCGTTACAAAAGCGATTCGCGAACAGATGGAAAAAGACGGAACAGATCATGTGTGGCTGTCTATGGAGAATATAGGAACAGAGTCGATATTGAGTCATTTTCCGAATATATACAGACGTTGTAAAGAAGAAGGATACGATGTGACGAAAGAGCCGATTCCGGTTGTTCCGGCTCAGCATTATTTTATGGGAGGCATCTGGGTGGACAGCGATAGTCAGACTTCTATGGAACGGTTATTTGCGGCAGGAGAGACGAGCTGCAACGGAGTTCACGGAGCAAATCGTCTGGCAAGCAATTCTTTGCTGGAAAGCCTTGTGTTCGCAAAAAGGGCGGCGCAGAAGATCGGAAGAGAAAAAACGGATACCGCCGCAAAGCAGGCGGGAGAGAACGAAAAAAGGAGTGGAAACGTGAATAAAATTACAATGAAATTACAGGCCGATCATTTGATCATGGAGGCATTAAAAGAAGATATTTCAAGTGAAGATGTCAGTACAAACGCAGTGATGAAAGAAGCCGTTCCGGGAGAGGTTGACCTGATCTGTAAAGAGGACGGGATTATTGCGGGACTGGACGTATTTTCAAGGGTGTTTGAACTTTTAGATGAAAATACGAAAACAGAGCTTTACTGTAAGGACGGAGATGAGGTAAAATCAGGACAGCTTATGGGAAAGGTGAAGGGCGATATCAGAGTGCTTCTTTCCGGCGAGCGTGTGGCTCTTAATTATCTGCAAAGAATGAGCGGGATCGCAACATATACACATTCTGTGGCAAAACTTCTGGAAGGTACGAAAACGAAACTTTTAGATACGAGGAAAACGACGCCGAATATGCGTGTTTTTGAGAAGTATGCAGTTACGACAGGCGGCGGATATAATCACAGATATAATCTGTCGGACGGAGTTTTGCTGAAGGATAATCACATCGGAGCGGCAGGAGGAGTTGCACAGGCTGTAAAAATGGCGAAGGAATATGCGCCGTTTGTCCGCAAGATTGAGATTGAAGTGGAAACTCTCGACATGGTAAAAGAGGCTGTAGAGGCAGGCGCAGATATTATCATGCTTGATAATATGACGACAGAAGAAATGCAGGAAGCAATCAGAATCATTGACGGAAGAGCTGAAACGGAATGTTCGGGAAATGTAACGAAAGAGAATATTGCACGTCTGACAGGTCTTGGCGTTGATTATATTTCAAGCGGAGCTTTAACACATTCTTCTCCGATACTTGACATTTCGATGAAAAACCTGCATCCTGTTAAGGAGGATGTCAGATGACAGGCTCTGACAGAAGAAAACAGATTGTAGATCAGATCAGAAACAGCACGACGCCTGTTGCGGGGAAAGTTTTGGCGGCGGCATATGACGTAAGCCGTCAGGTGATCGTGCAGGACATAGCGCTTATACGGGCAGCCGGATATGATATCATCTCTACGAACAGGGGGTATATTATCAATGAGCCGGCAGCAGTAAGCCGTGTGTTCAAAGTGAAGCATACAGATGCGCAGGTTGAAGAAGAGCTGACAGAGATCATCGATCTGGGCGGGATCGTGCGCAATGTGATGGTCAACCACAGAGTTTACGGGCATATGGAAGCTGAGATCAACATTACATCCCGCAGAAAAGTGACGGAATTTATGGATGATATTCAGAACGGAAAGTCGAGTCCGCTGAAAAATATTACTTCGGATTATCATTACCATAAAGTAGAAGCTGACAGTGAAGAGACATTGGATCTGATTGAGGATATGTTGAGAAATAAGGGATTTCTTGTGGAGGATCGCGGTTAGATCATTGAAAGCGAATACGGGCAGAGGTTGGAAGATGAAAGAAATTTTTGAGTTGCTGAAACAAGTTTTAAACAGAGAATTTATCCGTGCGGTGCTCAGCAATCCGAGGACGAAGGACGGCGTCGTGAAAGCGAAAGTCCGTCCTCTTGAGAAAAACGGCGATTTCATGTTTCAGGTAGAAAAGTTTACGAAGACGCAGGCGTTTCATGAAAACATAAACTGCAAAGATGCAGCGGAAATACTGGCAGGTCATATGGAAAATTTCCGGCAGATGCAGATCGAGACTGTTCAGGCGGAATATACGGTTCTTGTGAGCAAGAAAGGAAAAATTTCGATCAAGCGGAAAAACCGAAAAAGCGCGGCGCCTCCGGCAGAGCTTTCACATGACAGGAAGAAACGCTATATAGAAGAAGGAACTTTTGTTCCGTTTTTAAATGATCTCGGAGTTATGACAGAAGAAGGGAAGATCGTTCGGACGAAAACGGATAAGTTTCGCCAGATCAACCGTTTTCTTGAATTTATAGAAGATATCCTTCCACAGCTTGACAAAGGACGTGAATTGACAATTCTCGACTTCGGCTGTGGAAAATCATACCTTACGTTTGCGATGTATTATTATTTGAAAGAACTGAAAGGGTTTGACATTCATGTGATCGGACTCGATCTGAAGGAAGATGTGATTCGCCGGTGTAGCGGACTTGCAAAAAAATATGGGTATGAGAAACTGCATTTTCTCGTAGGAGATATTGCGGATTATGAAGGAGTGAACGAGGTGGATGTCGTCGTGACGCTTCATGCATGTGATACGGCGACAGATTATGCGCTTGCAAAAGCGATCGGTTGGAATGCCAAAGTTATATTATCGGTTCCGTGCTGTCAGCACGAAGTGAACGGACAATTCGCGAAAGCGGATAAGACGCAGTGTTATGACGGATGTCTGGATCCGATCATGGATTACGGACTTTTGAGGGAGAGGTTTGCGGCGCTTGTGACGGACGGATTGAGAGCAAAATATTTAGAAGCTGCGGGATATGATACGCAGGTACTTGAGTTTATCGATATGGAGCACACTCCGAAAAATATTTTGCTTCGGGCGGTCAGAGCGGATGAGAAAAGAGTTACGAAAAAAAGCGCGGGAACAGCGATTGAAAAATGTGAACGTTTTTTGCAGATAGAGCCGACGTTGGGGAGATTGTTGGCAGATAAAGGGGAGAATTACAAAGAATGAAGAAAAAAATAATGAAAGCAGGTATTTTGATCGTTGTTTTTTGTGCCGCGGTCATTATTTCAAGCCTTGTGATCAACAAAGATGTGTCGGATGAGGCCGCCGACATGGGGGCTGCATCTCTGCCTGAGATTTCTTTTTATGTCGGAGAAACAGAAGTGAATCCGCTTTTTGGTTATGTAAACAAGATGGAGATACCTGCTGTACGTGATACGATCACTCCGCTTAAAAGCGACGGTTCATTGACTGTAAAAGTAGAAAAATACGGAAATAAGATCGATAAACTTAAATATGAGGTATATTCGCTTGACGGAACGAAGAAACATGCAGAAGGCAAAGCGGATATAGTGAAAGAAACTTCGCAGGCAGAACTGGACTTGAAAGGGATCTTGTCATCGGAAGAGCCGGAGGCAGTTTTGAAAGTGACGCTTGATACGCCGCTGTCTCAAAACGGAAAGACGGCGGGATATTATACCCGCATTGTACGACCGAAAGAAGTCACGACTGATCAGTGCCTTGCATTTGCAAAAGATTTTCATACAAAAGCGTTGAATAAAGAAGCGACAGAGGAACTTACGGCATATTTAGAGCCGGATGAAAAGAGCGATAATACGACATATCAAACGGTAAATATTCATTCAGATATTACGCATATACAATGGGGAGATATGAAGCCCTCCGTGATCGGAGATGTGGAGTGGGATATAAAAGAAAGTAATACGGTATATACTTCTATACTCGCAAAATATAAAGTTTCCTGTACGGACGAAGAGGGAGCGGAAAGCATCTATAACGTGAAAGAGTTTTTCCGGGTGAGATTTCTCGTAGATACGATCTATTTGCTCGACTATAACCGGAATATGGAACAAGTATTTGACGGAAGAGAAAGTGATTTTGATGAAAACGGAATCATACTTGGCATTATTCCGAAGGATATTTCCTATGAGATCAATAAAGACCAGACTTCCGCCGCGTTTGTGCAGGCCGGTGAATTATGGCTGTATGAGTCGAAAAAAGGAAATCTGACAAAAGTATTTTCCATGCCAGATCAGGAAGGCAGAGATACGCGGGGAGAGAATGATCAGCATGCGGTGCGTGTGATCGGCATTGATAATAAAAATAATATTACGTTTGCCGTTTACGGGTATATGGCGCGCGGCAGCCACGAAGGCGAGGTCGGCGTCGGCATTTATTATTATGATGCGGCTGAAAATAAGATTGAGGAAAAGGCATTTATTACAAGTACGAAATCGTTTGCCATCGCAGAAGATGAGCTTGGTAAGATGGTATATTATAATCAGAGTACTTCCCTTTTGCACGTTCTTGCAGACGGAACTTTATATCGGATCGATCTGAAGAAAGATGAGAAGAAAGTGCTTGCGGAGAATCTTACTGACGAACGGTATGCCGTTTCAGATGACGGTCATCTTATGGTGTATCAGACCGGAGGGAAAACAGATAAGTCCGCGACGCTTCATATAATGAACTTAAAGAGCGGAGAGGATTATACGATCAAAGCGGAAGATGGGGAAAACCTGCGCCCTCTTGGGTTTATCAACGGAGATTTTATATATGGAAAGGTAAATCCTGCCGATACAGGGATCACGGTATCAGGCGAAGAGATCACACCGATGTACGAAGTGCAGATCAGAAACTCTAAGAATAAAGAAGCTGCGCAGTATAATTTCACAGAACAAAGTATTTATACGACGGATGTGCTCATCGACGGGAATCTGCTGACTTTTAACCGCGTTATAAAAGACGGAGAAACATATAATTCCACAAAGCAGGAATATGTTACGAACAATGAGGAACGTAAAGAGTCGAAGATTGTTTTTGAAACATATGTATCGGAAAACACAGGAAAACAGATGCGTTTTACATTTGCGGACGGAGTGAAAAAGAAACAAAAACAGAATGAAAAACCGATATATCAGCCGGGCAAAAAAACGCTGACGATTGAGCTGAAAGGGAAAGAGAAAGAAGAAAAATATTATGTTTACGGCATGGGAGAACTGGCGGCTGTCTATAACAAAGCAGGGTATGCGGTTCAAAAGGCAGAGCAGGTTTCGGGAGTTGTAATTTCTTCCGAGCAAAAATATGTATGGGAGAAAGGAAACCGGGATCTTGTTTATTCAACAGAAGCAGGTAAGTTTCAATGTGAAGAAGGAGAAAGTTCTCTTGATGCGTGTGAGCGTTATATGGAACAGTATCATGCACAGCGGCTTGATCTGACAGGCTGTTCTCTCGATCAGATGTTATATGTGATCAATCGCGGGTGTCCGATGATCGCGATATTGGAATCGGCACATGCGGTGCTTTTGACAGGATATACGATGACGGATATCACATATGTAGATCCGAGTACAGGAGAATCATATACAGTCGGCATGAGCGAAATGGAAAATATGACAGAAGCAGGCGGAAACACATTTATCGGATACATCAGATGATAAAAGGAGAACTTTCCTCAGGAAGTTGATTGGCGCGGCACATACCGGAAAGGTAAATATAAGTGATAAAAAATATCCGTGGGATGCGAAAAACGTATCTCACGGATATTTTTTGTATCGTATGTTAGCAGCGCTTCAGATGTTTGGCCGCAATAAGCGCGGAGTGCGTTTTGCGAATGAGTTTTGCGAATGACGCAAGCTGAACTGCCGCATGCTTTAGAATATTTTATGATATGGAAGGTTTAAATAAAACCCCTTTATATTTATTCAGTGCTGTGTACAGTATCATTCCGAGAACTCCGCAGGAGATCACTTCCCCCAGACCTACTGTCAGCATCATAAACGGGATCGGAAGAGGAACTGCATAACCGTATTTTAAAATAAACGGAACGATGAGCGCGTTTGCGATGATCGGAGGAACCGGCGCTAAATATTTGCTTTTATTGCGAAGCTGCCATGTAAATAAAGCTCCGATCAATGTGGCGATGCTTCCGAAAATAATATCCGGCAAGATTGCTCCGCCTAATATGTTGCTGATAAGACATCCTAAAAATACTCCGGGAATTCCCGCAGGTGTGATTGCGGGCAGAATTGTCAGCGCTTCCGAAAAGCGGATCTGCACTTCTCCGAATGCAAAAGATGCGCCGAGCATAGTCAGTACGACGTAGATTGCGGCGATCATCGCCGCCTGTGCCATGAAAAGCACTTTGCTTTGTTGAGTTGTTTTCATTTTTCAATTCTCCTTTAGTTTTGTTTTACGTGTGGAAGGTCACGAACACACGATTCATTTTCCGCGAAACAATGAGCCATGTGGAGGTGCTTGCACATCCATTTGGCGAATGTCGCGAGAGTCAAATACCGCAGGTATTTGGCTTACGCCGGAAATCGGCGAAACCCTTGTAAGACCTTATTTTTCGGGTTTTTGTAACGTGGGTTAGTATAGCACGGAGAGCGTTGGAATTCAAGCCGTCCCCAGCATTCTGTTAGTTAATTTTCCGATCGTCAGCATCTAATGTAAAAGAGGTATCAAAAGTGCATACCATTGGTAGAATTAATAAAAGCATATATAGTTGTATAACCGAAGATATCGTAACGGATGAAGTTATTATTACAGATAATCAGCTTCAGCATATTTTGGATAGACACCCAGAAGTATATAAAGAAGTTACAGATTATTTGAATGATATCATATCTGCCCCGGATTTTATTATTAAAGATAACAATACAATACATTGTTGGCAACAAATTGTACCGCCCCCAAAAAAACTTAGACCTAAAAGGACGTTATTATGAAGTCCTTGCCCATCAACTTTCCGAGGCGAATCTTTTCGTTAGTGCCATCAATCCCAAACTTTGGAATGTTCATTCTGGCATTGCTGACATTCGTATTTACGTTTATCAGATAGTGCTTTAAGGCATAGAAAACCACCCTCTAAACTTTGACCGGTTTCAGGGTGGTGATTCTATTACAATCTTGTCGAGGTCAACCCCCTTGTGGGCGGTTGTTCCTTTTATGTCTTTAATATAGTATATCCATCAGAGCGATACAAGGGCTATTCAGATTTTACTATAGAAAGTCGGTACGTTTTGTGGTGATCTTCAGAAGGGAGATTCTTAAAGACCTCTTCGTCTATAATCAGATTTGTCCAATCATTCGTCAATATTTTCCCATCAAATAGAGTTACTCTTATGAAATCTGGTAATTTATAAATATCGTCAGTAGTATACTGTCGTTTTGGAGTGGGAATAGTAACACATCCTTTCATGGTGATAGTGTTGCCGGATCATTCTTTAGGAATCGGTCGTGCAAAGTTATTGAAATGTAAAAAAAGAAATGATACGCTGTGTACATTGAAGGTATTTATATGATGACAAACAAGTGCGGGGAAACATTTTTATAATGTTTTCTGTCTGAGTAAAGTGAAAGGAATGGATGGATTTATGGAAATTGTGGCGGCGATTGATTCGTTTAAAGGGAGTATGACTTCGGTACAGGCGGGAAAAGCCGCCGCAAAGGGAATTCATAAAGTTGATCCTGAAGCAAAAGTGCATGTCAGACCGCTGGCAGACGGAGGCGAGGGGACAGTGGAAGCGTTGGTGTCCGGTATGAACGGAACGATACGGAAAGTTTCTGTAACCGGACCGATCGGAAAAACGGTTGTGTGCGAGTATGGTGTGATCGAGAATACAGATGGAAAAACAGGAGAGAAAACAGAAGAGAAAACAGCGGTCATTGAGATTGCGAAAGCGGCAGGGCTGACTCTTCTTTCAGAGGAAGAACGAAATCCGTTGTATACGACAACTTACGGTGTGGGAGAAGTGATAAAAGACGCTGTGCGAAACGGATGCAGAAAATTTATTGTCGGGATCGGAGGAAGCGCGACAAACGACGGGGGAGCAGGAATGCTTCAGGCTTTGGGTTTTGGCCTGCTGAAGGAAAACGGGGAACAGATTCCGATTGGGGCAAGGGGTCTGGAAGAACTGGCGGAGATTACAGATGATAACGTGATCCCTGAACTTGCGGAATGTAAATTCAAGATTGCCTGTGACGTAACGAACGTATTGTGCGGAGAGACAGGAGCAAGCGCTGTGTACGGTCCGCAGAAAGGCGCGGATGAAGAGATGACCGAAAGGTTAGATCGTCTTCTCTTTTCTTATGCGTCTTTGGTGAAGAAAAAGATTCCGAAAGCAGATTCTATGTATCCGGGTACGGGGGCGGCAGGCGGTTTGGGATTTGCATTTCTTACATTTATGGATGCACAGTTGGAATCCGGTATCCAGATTGTAATAAAAGAAACAGGCTTGGAGCAGGAAATTGCAAAGGCTGATCTTGTGATTACCGGGGAAGGGCGTATGGACGGACAGACCGCTATGGGAAAAGCGCCGATCGGGATTGCAAAGATTGCGAAGAAATATGGAAAACCGGTCATTGCATTTGCCGGGGCTGCTGCGCGTGACGCCGGAGCATGCAATGAGCAGGGGATCGATGCATTCTTTCCGATATTAAGAGAGGCGGTTTCTCTTGAAGCGGCAATGAAGCGGGAAAATGCGGAGGCAAATATGGAAGCGGCAGTTGAGCAGGCATACCGTTTGTGGAGATTATGACCGGCTGTGCATAAAAGAAAATTTCGTAAAATGCTCGGGTCTTTTGCGGTGTTTGTGATATAGCAGCCTGTCAGGAGGGCGGATTTACAAAAACAGAAGCATTATGTTAAAATGATAAAAATAAAAGGACAGGAGAGATATTTTGCATAGTTTAAAACCTGTCAAATCTAAATATGTGGAGAAAAAGTATGAAGTGGATGATCGCGTCAGATATACATGGTTCGGCTGTGTATTGTGGACAGATGCTTGAGGCGTATCGAAGAGAAAAAGCGGACAGACTCCTTCTTTTAGGAGATCTTTTATATCATGGACCCCGCAATGATCTGCCGAAAGGCTACGCCCCGAAAGAAGTGATACGGATGTTGAATGAAGTCAAGGAGGAACTGCTCTGTGTGAGGGGAAACTGTGAAGCCGATGTAGACCAGATGGTTTTAGAGTTTCCGGTCATGGCAGATTATTGTGTACTGCAGCTTGAGGATACAGGCGTGGTTTTTGCATCCCACGGACATGTGCACAATCCTCAGTGTATGCCTCCGCTGAAGAACGGAGATATTTTGCTGAACGGGCATACGCATGTGCCTGCCTGTGAGAAAATAGCGGATGAGAACGGAAATGAGTATATGTATCTGAACCCGGGATCGGTTTCGATTCCGAAAGAAGGTTCTTCCCACAGCTATATGGTTTATGAAAAGGGAACATTTACGTGGAAAAATATGAGTGGGGAGGTATACAGAGAATGGAAGAAAGATTCGCGCTTTTAATTGATGCGGATAATGTGTCCGCAAAATATATTAAACCGATCTTAGATGAACTGTCGAAATATGGAAATGTAACATATAAAAGGATCTACGGAGACTGGACCCGTCCGAACAGCGCGGGGTGGAAGGAAGAACTTTTGCAGAACTCTATCACTCCGATCCAGCAGTTTAGTTATACTTACGGAAAAAATGCAACTGACTCGGCAATGATCATTGACGCTATGGATATGCTGTATGCGAGCGAACTCGAGGGGTTCTGTCTTGTTTCAAGCGACAGCGATTTTACAAGGCTTGCAAGCAGGCTGCGGGAGAGCGGGAAGCGTGTGATCGGAATGGGAGAGGCGAAAACGCCCCTGCCGTTTCGTAAGGCATGCGAGATCTTTACGGAACTGGAACTTCTTTTGGAAGATAATATGATGGGCGTTTCCGAGAGGGAGGAAAAAACCGTTTTCCATACTGTAAGTGGAAAAGAATCGAAAAAAATGATTTCGGCTACGAAAGAACAAGTGGAAGAAGCGGTCGTTAAGATTATTACGGAGAATAAAAACAATGACAGAGAGACGGGACTTGGCGAAGTCGGGAGCAGGCTTGTCAAGCTATATCCTGATTTTGATGTCCGCCGCTATGGTTATAGTCTTTTGTCCAAATTTTTGGAAACGCTTCCTCGTTTAATGCTCATTCAGGAGGGAACAAAAGTATCTGTAGCGCTCAATGAAGATAAGAGCAGAAAAGAAATGGTAGAAGAATATATTTTGTATCAGATCGAAGCAAGCGGGGAATCAGGAATCCCATTGAGCGCTTTGGGCAATCGGATCAGACTGAAATTCGCGGATTTTAAAGTGAGAGATTATGGTTATTCACAATTTAAGCAATACATTCAAAGCTTTCCGGAAGTGGAACTTCAAGGAGAAGGAGAAAGGACGAAAGCAGTGTATGCGCCGGTCTTGTAACATGACAGGCTTTCGTTTATAATAGCCGTGTAACAAAAGAGTTGATAAAAGCCGATATGCCCCTGCAATATGGGCGGCGTAAAGTTGGGAGTGGAAACAGATGATAAAAGTAAAAGAATACAGAGGTCATATAAGAAACTGGGAAGAACTTTGCGAAAGACTGGATATTCCTCTTGATCTGACAAGGGAAGAGCGTGAGGAACAGATCCTTGTGAAGGCATATGAAACATGGGGAAATGAGATGGCAGATCACATGCACGGGATGTTTGCCTTTGCCCTGTGGGATGAATCGGAAGAGAAACTGTTTTGCTTAAGAGATCAGTTTGGAACAAAACCGTTTTATTATTACGAAACGGCGGACGGAAAACTGCTTTACGGAACAACGATCCGAAAGATTATGGAACAGCCGGGATTTGTAAAAGAATTAAACGAAGAGATGCTTCAGCTTTATTTAAGCCTTACTTATGTGGCGGGCGAAAATACATTTTTCCGCGGTCTGAAAAAGCTGCTTCCGGGCCGGTATCTTGTATGGCAGAACGGAAAGCTTACGATAGAGCGTTATTGGATGCCTCAGTTTCATCCGGACAATAGCCGTACACTGGAGCAGTGGGCAGATGAGATCCATACGACGATAGGCGAGATCATGCCGGAAGTAAAAACAAAAGAAGAGTATGCGGAGTCATTTTTATCAGGCGGCGTCGATTCGTCTTACGTTTTGGCAATGTCGGATGTAGAGACGACAGATTCGTGCGGATATGACGAGGAACGCTTTGACGAATCGGGTCTGGCGAAACAGACGGCTGATATTTTGGGAAGAAAAAATCTTCGATGCCGGATCACTCCGGAGGAATATTTCGCTGTTGTCCCGTATGTGATGTACAATATGGAACAGCCGCTTGGAGACGCGTCGGCGATCGCGTTTGCCATTGCGTGCAGAGAAACCGCAAAGCATACGAAAATCTGTTATTCAGGTGAAGGCGCAGATGAATTTTTCGGCGGATATAATATGTATCGCAACGCAGAAAGATACGGGGAGAATTTAAAGACATTTTATGTCGGAAATACAAATATCATGAAAGAGGATGAGAAGAAGCGGATTTTGAAAAAATACGATCCGGACGTACTTCCGATCGAACTTGCGCGGGGGATTTACGAGGAAACGGAAGGTCTTGATCCTCTGACTAAAATGTCTGATGTAGATATTCAGATCTGGCTTGAAGGCGATATTTATCTCAATGTAGATAAGATGAGTCTGGCAGCGGGACTTGAGATAAGAATGCCGCTGACGGACAGAAGAATTTTTGACATTGCATCAAGAATGCCGTCGGAGTACAAGGTAAATGAAGAACAGAATAAAGTCGCTCTTCGTACAGCGGCTGCAAAAGTGCTTCCGGAAGAAATTGCATTTCGCAAGAAACTCGGATTTATTGTGCCGATTCGTATCTGGATGGCGGATGATCGGTATAATGCGGACGTGAGAAGACTTTTTGCGAGCGATATCGCGGAAAAATTCTTTCATGTTGAAGAGATACGGGCTATTTTTGACGAGTATGTAGGAGGCAATTCGGATAACTGGAGAAAAGTGTGGACAATCTATACTTTCCTCGTATGGTATGAAGAGTATTTTGTGAAAAGATAATGGGGAGAAAGAAAAGAGTTTTATTTTAAGTATAAATATTTGCGCGCGATAATGATGCGTGTATGATGATGTGAATTTAATAAGGGGATGCGTATATATGACGACAAAGAAAAGCGTCAAGAAAATGTATTGCAGAATGTTTCAATCAGTTATGAAAGCCGGAATTTCCACTATCCCGTGGCGGACGCCGAAATTGATGAAGGGAGCGGGAGCGGTCCGCCACCTTCCTGCGGCGATCAAACGGAGAGGGTTAAAAAAGGCGCTTATCGTTACAGGTCCTACTCTGATCGGGCGAGGGCTTCTTGACGGAGTGCTTGAAGAGATGGAAGAACAGGGACTTTTGTATGTCATCTACAATAAGGTAGAACAAAATCCTACCGATGAAAATGTGGAAGATGCGGTGAAAGTGTTTCTGGAAAATGGGTGTGACTGTATGCTTGCGCTGGGCGGAGGAGCGCCTCTTGACTGTGCGAAAGCGGTTGGAGCGCGTATCGCAAGACCGAACAGACAGATAAGGCAGCTGCAGGGGTTGTTTCGGGTTGTCAAGCAGATTCCGATGTTGTTTGCGGTTCCTACAACGGCAGGATCCGGCTCGGAAACGACGATATCGGCAGTTATCACGGATACAGCGACGCACCATAAGGCGGCGATCAATGATCTGCGGCTTATGCCAAAGTATGCGGTGCTCGATCCCGAACTGACGCTGGGACTGCCGCCGGACGTTACCGCTATGACGGGGATGGATGCTTTGTGTCATGCGGTGGAAGCGTATACAAATGATAAATATAACAGTGATACAGAGCGGGAATTGTGCAGGAAAGCTGTCAGACTGATCTATGAAAATCTGCTGAAAGTATATGAAAACGGAAGCGATATCGAGGCGAGACAGAAGATGCAGCAGGCGGCGTTTTATGCAGGACGGGCATTTACAAGAGGAGGAGTCGGATATGTTCATGCGATCGGCCATGCGGTCGGCGGATTGTATGGAACGCCTCATGGACTGGCAATGGCGATTTTTCTTCCTTATGTGATGCGGGCATATGGAGACGCGGCATGTAAGAAACTGGCGGAATTAAGTGATGTGTGCAGACTTACGACACCGCAGGAGTCTGACAGTGTGAAGGCGGATGCGTTTATCGGATGGATCGAAGAACTGAAAGTGAAGATGCAGATTCCGCAATATCCGGAGATGATCCGAAAAGCGGATGTGAAGCAGATCGCAAAATGGGCGGAAAAAGAGGCAAATCCGCTTTATCCGACGCCGGAAGTGTGGAACAGACGGGAATTTGAAAGATTTCTCTTAAACGTGTGTGTACAAGGCTCAAGCGAGAAAGACCGGCAGTGTTGTCAGGATAAATAAGAGAGAAAGGATTCTGAAAAGATGATAATCGATACACATGCTCATTATGATGATGAGCAGTTTGATGAGGACCGGGGGGAAATCCTGGGGAAGATGCAGGATGCGGGAATCGGCATGATAATGGATGCAGGTTCTACAATCCTGTCATGGGATAAGATCGTAAAACTGACAGAAGAGTATCCGTTTGTGTACGGGGCGATCGGCGTTCATCCCGACGAAGTCGGAAATCTTGATGAAACTCAGTTTGCAAGGATGGAACGTCTTCTTGATAAAGAAAAGATCAAGGCGGTCGGAGAAATCGGTCTGGATTATTATTGGGATAAGGAAAATCATGATCTTCAAAAAGAATGGTTTATCAGACAGCTCGATCTTGCGCGAAAAAAAGAGAAACCGGTCATTATCCACAGCAGGGAGGCTGCCGCAGATACGATGGAGATTATGAAAGAATATGCGTCGGGACTGCGCGGCGTGATACACTGTTATTCATACTCGGCGGAGATGGCAAAAGAGTATGTGAAAATGGGGTATTATATCGGAATTGGCGGAGTGGTAACTTTTAAGAATGCAAAGAAACTAAAACAGGTCGTTCAGGAGATTCCTTTGGAGTCGATCGTACTGGAAACGGACTGTCCGTACCTTGCGCCTGTTCCATATAGAGGAAAGCGAAACAGTTCGCTTTACCTTCCGTATGTGGCGGAAGAGATCGCGGCCCTAAAAGGCGCAGCAGCAGAAGACGTCGTGTTACAGACGGAGGAAAACGCACGGAAGTTATACGGACTTTAGAGAAAAACGGATTTTAGAGAAAAAGAAAAGGTGCGGGGGAAAAGCCAAAGAATGATAAGCCGCACGGAACTTCTGAAAAAACAGATTTGGGAAGGAAACGTATGAAAGAACCAACGCTTGGCAATCCGCAGAATACGATTGCGGTGCTTCAAAAATATAATTTTATTTTTCAAAAGAAATTCGGACAGAATTTTTTGATCGATACACATGTTTTAGATAAGATCATCCGTGCGGCGGAGATCGGGAAAGACGATCTCGTACTTGAGATCGGTCCGGGAATAGGAACGATGACCCAGTATTTGTCATGTGCGGCAGGAAAAGTAATCGCAGTAGAGATCGACAGAGCTTTGATCCCGATTTTGGAAGATACGCTTGACGGCTATGACAATGTACGTGTGATCAACGAAGACGTGCTCAAAGTTGATATCAGAAAGTTGGTAGAAGAAGAGAATGAGGGCAGACCGATCAAAGTTGTTGCAAATCTGCCCTATTATATTACTACGCCGATCATTATGGGGTTGTTTGAAAATCATGTTCCGATAAAAAGTATTACGGTCATGGTACAGAAAGAAGTGGCGGATCGGATGCAGGTCGGGCCGGGAACAAAAGACTACGGCGCATTGTCTCTTGCGGTGCAGTATTATGCCAAACCGTATATTGTGGCAAATGTTCCGCCCAACTGTTTTATGCCCAGACCGAAAGTAGGGTCGGCGGTGATACGTTTAGAAAGGCACGAACATCCGCCTGTCGAAGTGCGGGATGAAAAGCTGATGTTTCGGGTAATCCGCGCATCTTTTAATCAGCGGAGAAAAACATTGGCGAACGGCTTGAAAAACTCCCCTGAGATTGATTTTTCAAAAGAGGAGATTGAAGGGGCGATAGAAAAACTTGGAAAAGGGGCGAGCGTGAGAGGCGAAGCTTTGACACTTGCGGAGTTTGCACAGCTTGCGAATTATTTTTGTGATCTGAGAGAAAAATGATTACGTGCTGAATAAAACAGTTCAGCTTGCGCCATTCGGAAAACCGCACTGCGTGCTTATCGTGGCTGCCGCCACAGTTTTCCTCATAACCGGGCGCTCATCTCATCCAGATGCCCGCTCATAAAAACATGCAAGCATGTTTTATACTTCGCGGACATCTGGATGGCTTAAAAAAACAGTTCAGCTTGCGCCATTCGGAAAACCGCACTGCGTGCTTATCGTGGCTGTCGCCACAGTTTTCCTCATAACCGGGCGCTCACCTCATCCAGATGCCCGCTCATAAAAACATGCAAGCATGTTTTATGCTTCGCGGACATCTGGATGGCTGAACTGTCTATTCATAAATATTTAATAGACAGTTTATTGTATAATTTCTTTATTTTTAGTATAATAAACAAATATACCAAAATAAAAAGGAGGAAGTTGTATGGCAAAAAATATAGACAGCATATTTTTTGATATTACTCCGAAGATTGAAGAACTTGCTCTTAAGTGCGAGCAGAATAATGCGATCGAGAAGGAATTATACACGAAGTATGAAGTGAAAAGAGGTCTCCGCGACCTGAATGGAAAGGGCGTGCTTGCCGGACTTACGAACATTTCCGATGTGTGCGCATCAAAAATCGTAGACGGAAAGTCTGTACCGTGTGAGGGGAATCTGTATTACAGAGGTTATAATATCAAAGATCTTGTCAGAGGATTCCTCGAGGCGGATCACCCGGGATTTGAGGAGACGGCGTACTTGCTTCTGTTCGGCGAACTTCCGAATAAAGCACAGTTGGAAGAGTTTCAGAATATGATCGCAGAGCGCCGTATGCTTCCTCCGAACTTCGTGCGTGACGTCATCATGAAAGCGCCGAGCCGCGATATGATGAACAGCATTACGAGAAGTATCCTGCAGCTTTATTCTTATGACGAGAAAGCGGATGATACGAGTATTCCGAACGTTCTCCGTCAGTGTCTGAACCTCATCAGTCAGTTTCCGATGCTGATGGTATACGGATATCATGCGTATAATTACCGCAGAGGAGAGGATCTCTATATCTATGCGCCGAAAGCGGAACTGTCCACAGCGGAAAATATTTTGATGATGCTCCGCGAGGATCGTAAATATACAAAACTTGAGGCAGAGATCCTGGATATGGCTCTTGTGCTTCACATGGATCACGGCGGCGGAAACAACTCGACTTTTACGACTCACGTTGTTACGTCATCGGGAACGGATACATATTCTACGATCGCGGCTGCGATGGCATCTTTGAAAGGACCGAAGCACGGCGGCGCGAACATCAAAGTGACTCAGATGTTCGAGGATATGAAGTCTGTTTTGACAGACTGGGAAGACGAAGATCAGATCCGGGCATATCTGGAAGCGCTTCTTGATAAAAAAGCGTTCGACAGGAAAGGATTGATCTACGGTATGGGACATGCCGTTTATTCGATCTCCGATCCGCGAGCGGATATATTCAAAGGGTTTGTGAAAAAGCTTGCGAAGGAAAAAGGCCATGAGGCAGAATACGGTCTTTATGAAAAAGTAGAGCACCTTGCGCCTGAGATCATCGGAGAAAAGAGAAAGATGTATAAGGGCGTTAATGCAAACGTCGATTTTTACAGCGGACTTGTCTACAGTATGCTCGATCTTCCGCCGGCATTGTACACACCGATTTTTGCGGCGGCGCGTATTGTAGGATGGAGCGCGCACAGGTTGGAAGAGCTTAAAAATGTGGATAAGATCATACGTCCTGCGTATAAGCCGCTCGCACCATACCGCGATTATATAAAATTAGATGACAGGTAAGGAAGCATCAGTGACATGAGAGACGAGTTCTATTTCCCATCAAAAGACGGTAATACAGAGATTCATACGATAGAATGGAAACCGGAGGGCGAGGTAAAAGCGGTATTGCAGATCTGCCACGGAATGGTGGAGTATATCAAGCGATATGATGAATTTGCCGAATTTTTATGCGGCAAGGGTTTCTATGTCGTAGGGAATGATCACCTTGGACACGGGAAGTCGGTACAGGCGAAATCAGAATATGGTTTTTTCAGTGAAAAATACGGAAATGCATGCGTTATAGGCGATATTCATACACTTCGGCAGAGGACGATGAAGAAATATCCGAACGTTCCGTATTTTATGCTCGGACACAGTATGGGGTCTTCGCTTTTGCGTCAGTATATTCAGATGTACGGCAAGGGATTGAGCGGGGCGATCATTATGGGCGCGGTTGCCGATCATAAAAAGGCGACGCTTGTGTTCGGGAAGCGCTTATGCAGGCTGATGGCGGCTGTGCGCGGCTGGCATTACAGAAGTCATTTTGTGGATCATTTAGTTGTGGGAAATTTTAATCGAAAATTCAAACCGGCGAGGACAAGAGCCGACTGGGTCACAAGTGACAGAGAACATTTGGACGCTTATGTATCCGACCCGCTCTGCTCATTTGTTTTCACGGTAAATGCATATTACAGCATGTTTTCGGGAATGATCAGCATGCAGAGAAAAGAGGGCGTCTATATGATTCCGAAGAATCTGCCGATTTTGTTTGCGGCAGGTTCGGAAGATCCGGTGGGAAACTTCGGAAAAGGCGTTCGTAAAATATATGAAAAATACAGGGCGGCAGGGATAAGAGACGTATCTTTGCAGCTCTATACCGGCGACCGTCACGAGATTTTAAACGAATCAGACCGGGAACAGGTATATGACGATTTATTTGAGTGGCTTGCAGGACATATGGAAAATAAAGTGTTATAATAGAATTGTTATTGCCGCGAAAGCGTCGGTGAAATTTGATTGAAGGAGTTATCTGATATGGAATTGACAACGATTCGGGAATTATTTAAAGACAGAGAATCATATCTTGGCAAAAAAGTAACGATAGGAGGCTGGGTTCGTAGTCTCAGAGATTCAAAGACATTTGGTTTCATTGTAGTAAATGACGGTTCTTATTTTGAGCCGCTTCAGATTGTATATCATGATGAGATGGAGAACTTTGCGGAAGTTTCTAAACTGAACGTCGGAGCTGCGATTATTGTGAAAGGAACGCTTGTCGCTACTCCGCAGGCAAAACAGCCGTTTGAGATTCAGGCGGATGAAGTGCAGATCGAGGGAGCGTCGGCTTCGGATTATCCGCTGCAGAAGAAACGTCATACGTTTGAGTATTTGAGAACGATTTCTCATCTGCGTCCGAGAACGAATACATTTCAGGCTGTATTCCGTGTGCGTTCTCTGGCAGCGTATGCGATTCATAAGTTCTTTCAGGAGAGAGGGTTTGTGTATGTACATACGCCGCTGATCACAGGAAGCGACTGTGAAGGCGCGGGCGAGATGTTTCGTGTTACGACTCTTGATATGGATCAGATCCCGAAGAATGAGGATGGTACAGTAGATTATACAAAAGATTTCTTCGGAAAAGAGACGAGCCTTACGGTAAGCGGTCAGTTGAACGGAGAGACATATGCGCAGGCGTTTAGAAGTATTTATACATTCGGCCCGACATTCCGCGCGGAGAATTCAAACACAACCCGTCATGCGGCAGAGTTTTGGATGATCGAACCGGAGATTGCGTTTGCAGATCTTGAAGACGACATGGATCTGGCAGAGTCTATGCTGAAATATGTCATCAATTATGTTCTTGAAAACGCGCCGGAAGAGATGAATTTCTTTAATTCTTTCGTTGATAAAGGACTTCTGGAGAGACTGAATAATGTTGCGAATTCTGATTTCGCCCGTGTTACTTACACAGAGGCGATCGAGATACTGGAGAAGAACAACGATAAGTTTGAGTATAAGGTTTCCTGGGGATGTGATCTTCAGACAGAGCATGAACGTTATTTGACAGAGCAGGTGTATAAGCGTCCTGTATTTGTTACAGATTACCCGAAAGAAATCAAAGCGTTTTACATGAAACAAAATGATGACGGCAAGACGGTTGCGGCAGTTGATTGTCTTGTTCCGGGTATCGGGGAAATCATCGGAGGAAGTCAGAGAGAAGACGACTATGAGAAACTCCTGGCCCGCATGAACGAACTTGGTCTTGATGAAAAAGATTATGGCTTTTATCTTGATCTTAGAAAATACGGTTCTACGCGTCATGCAGGTTTCGGATTAGGATTTGAAAGATGCGTGATGTATTTGACGGGAATGTCGAATATCCGTGATGTGATTCCGTTCCCGAGAACAGTAAATAACTGTGAACTGTAATTGCGTTTTGCGGTGTAAGACGTAAAAAAATACATCGAAATAAATATAGAATAAAATTATAAAGTATATCATGAGGGCGCGACAGTTGTGTGGCGTCCTTTTATTGCAATAGCGGCGAGCGAAAGTCCGGGCCTGCCCGGGTTCGTGGCAGCCGGCAGAAAACAGCATTGTTGAAAGGGGAGCGGGCGTGAAATTTATTCATATAGCAGACGTACATCTCGGAGCGCAGCCGGAGGCGGCTGTATATAGTCAAAGCAGAGGAAGAGAATTGTGGGAGTCATTTGAGAAAATACTTGGGGTATGTGAAGATGAGAGAACCGACCTTCTTCTTATTGCCGGAGATCTTTTCCACAGGCAGCCTCTTGTAAGAGAGCTAAAAGAGGTCAATTATCTTTTTTCAGAACTGACAGCTACTAAAGTTGTGCTCATAGCGGGCAATCATGATCATCTGCAGAAGGATTCTAATTATCGTTCATTTGAGTGGAATGATAATGTATATCCTTTGTTCGGGAAGAAATTGGAATATGTCGATTTTCCGGAATTGGAAACAGCGGTGTATGGACTCAGTTACTATGAACGGGAAATTTGTCAGCCGCTTTATGACGATGTGGCTGCAGCAGGCATTGAAAAGAATGAAATTCTGTTGGCTCACGGAGGTGATGACAGGCATATTCCGTTTGATAAAAAGAAGCTGAGTCGTTCCGGATTTTCATATATCGCCCTGGGACATATTCATAAACCGCAGGCTTTGCAAAAAGATAAGATGATTTATGCGGGAGCGCTTGAACCGATCGACCAAAACGACGTCGGGCAGCATGGATATGTAAAAGGGGAGCTCAAAGACGGAAAAGCGGCGATTCAGTGGATACCGTTTGCGGGGAGAGAGTATATCCACAGTTCTGTCGAAGTAGAAAGAAGCGATACGGAAGGAAGTATAAGAAAAAGGGTAAAGCAACTTATAAATGAGTATGGAAATGAAAATATTTACAAAATTACTCTTGCGGGAAAAAGAGATCCCGATATTGCCTTTGAAGTGAATCATTTGGCGGAGGAAGGATGCGTGTTGGAGATTTTGGACGAGACAATTCCGGCATATGATTTTGAAAAGCTTTATGCAGAGAACAAGGAGACTCTTCTTGGCAGATATATCGAGAAATTTGCAGGTTGTGAAGAGGGAAGTGTTGAGTATTGTGCGCTTTGTGAAGGCGTGGAAGCGCTTTTGACGGGAAACAGGGGATAGAGAAAATGGTAATCAGAGAACTTTATGTTAAAAATTTCGGAAAATTGTCGGAGAAACATTTTTATTTTAGGGATGGAGTACAGGTCATCAGCGGAGAAAATGAGTTTGGAAAGACGACGCTTCATGCGTTTGTGAAAGCGATGCTGTTTGGTTTGGAGCGGGGAAGAGGAAGAGCGGCGGCGAAAGATGATTTTACAAAGTATGAGCCGCGCAGCGGCGGCAGGTATGCCGGTGTCATGCGGTTTGACTGCGGAGGGAGACATTTTCGTCTTGAACGTACATTCGGAACAGGGGTTAAAAATTCTAAGTCGGCGGCTCTGATCTGTGAGGATGACGGAGAAGAATTGTCGGTGGAGCATGGGGATTTGGAAATGCTTCTGGGCGGATTGACTGCGGAGTTGTTTGACAGTACGGTTTCGGTCGGACAGTTGAAAAGCAGACCGGGGGAGGCTTTGTCCGATGCGCTGGAAAATTATGCGGCGAATTATTATGAGACGGGGGGAACAGAACTTGATCTAAGCGGCGCAGTGCAGATATTGAGAGAAAAAAGAAAAAAGACAGATCGGTTCATCCGGGAAGAAGCGGATAAAGAAGAACGGAAAATACAGAAAATGCTTCAGGAATGCGAGTATTTGGAGCAGGATATGGATGAGATCCAAAGAGAGTATGAAGAGAGAAAACAAGAATGGGAGCTGCTTGAGAAAACGATAAAAAATCAGGAAAAAGAAAAAGAGTCTGATTTTAATAAGAGATCTGATGAAGGGACGAAGGAGAGCAGAAGTAAATATTTTATTGCGGCAGGGCTTGGAGGTCTTTTTACCGGCGCGGCAGGACTTTTATGGAGCAGATTTATGGCGGAACAGTCGGCAGTGCCTTCCGCACCGTTTGCATGGATCGGCGTTTTTGCTTTTGTGATCGGCGTGTGCGCTCTTGCGGCAGGAGGTTATGAAGCGGGAAAAAAATCAGGAAAGCGAAAAAAAGAGGACGCCCGTGATGTGCCTTATAATAATTCCGATAAAGACGACGAGAGAAAGAAGAAACAAAAACAGCAGCTGGAGTGGCAGATGGAGCATCTGCGTTTGGAATGGAAGGAAAAAGAGCTGCGTTGTCAAAATGTGCGGGAGCAATGTGGAGATGTGAAAGAAAGCGACGCCGGAAAAAGGCTGAGAGAGCAAAGAGAGGCGCTTGTAATGGCAGAAGAGATTCTTGTGCGGACTGCAAAGGAAACGTCTGATGTGATTTCGCATAAGATAAACGCCCGGGCTTCAGAAATTTTTTCGGAAATCACAGACGGAAAATATCGAAGTGTAAATATACAAAAAGGCGCGGGAATTTCGGCATGGAACGGTATGGATCGCATATCTGTGGACCGGTTGAGCGAAGGAACGTTGGAACAGATTTATTTTTCAATAAGAATGGCAGCGTCGGAAATGCTTTTGGAAGAACCGATGCCGGTTATTTTAGATGATGCGTTTGCGTTTTATGACGATAAAAGGCTTGAATCTGTCATAAAATGGTTGAGCCGGCAGAAAAAGCAGGTTATAATATTAAGTTGTCACAGCAGGGAAGCCAAATTGCTGGAACATTTAGTCTAAATGATAACTAGATCAGATGATCATAAATGAGTGTAAAGAGATAAAAAGGTTATTTCAGAGGTGGAATTTTCATGAAGATAGCATTACCGCGAAAAGTGATGATGATTATAAAAAATTTGCAGCTTCACGGCTATGAAGCGTATGCTGTGGGAGGCTGCGTGCGCGATTCGATCCTTGCGCGCAGACCGAAGGACTGGGATATTACAACTTCCGCGCGCCCGGAGGAAGTGAAGAAGCTTTTCAGGCGGACAGTGGATACGGGGATTGAACATGGAACGGTTACCGTGCTGCTTGGAAGAGACGGTTATGAAGTTACGACATACAGAATAGACGGGGCGTATGAAGACAGCCGCCATCCGAAAGAGGTTTTGTTTACAAACCGATTAGAGGAAGATCTGCGCCGCAGAGATTTTACGATCAATGCAATGGCATATAATGATGAAGTGCGCCTTGTAGATGTGTTCGGAGGAATGCAGGATTTAAACCATCATTTGATCCGGTGTGTGGGAGATCCGAGAGAACGTTTTTCAGAAGATGCTCTTCGCATTTTGCGGGCGGTGCGTTTTTCCGCTCAGCTTAATTTCCCGATAGAAGAGGAAACGGCTGGGGCGGTCAGGGAACTTGCCCCTACACTGGAAAATATCAGTGCAGAGCGCATTCAGGCAGAGCTTGTAAAGCTTCTTGTGTCGGCTCATCCGGAACGGATACAAGATGCGTATGAACTTGGGATCACGAGGATCATTCTGCCGGAGTGGGATGCTATGGCGGGAGTGGAGCAGAATACTCCCCATCATAAATATGATGTGGCACAGCACACGCTCCATGCATTAAAGTATGTAAAGCGTGATAAGATACTGCGTCTTACGATGCTGTTTCATGATATGGGAAAACCGGCGAGAAAAACAACGGATGAAAACGGAAGAGATCATTTTAAAGGACATGCGCTGGTGAGCGAAGCGATCGCCAGGGACGTGATGCAGCGTTTAAAATTTGATAATGACACGATCAAAAAAGTGACGCGTCTCGTATGTTTTCATGATTACCGCACAGAGGCGACGCCGGCAAACGTGCGCCGAGCAATGAATCGGATCGGCGTTGATCTGTTTCCGTATTATCTGGCAGTGCGCATGGCAGATGCGAAAGCGCAAAGTTCTTACAGAAGGCGGGAAAAGATTGAGAATATAGTGGCGATGAGAAAGTTCTATCAGGAAGCGATCATAAAGGATGAATGCGTTACTCTCAGGCAGCTCGCTGTAAGCGGACGGGATCTGATGAATCTTGGCATGAGACCCGGCGTAGAGATAGGAAGGATGTTAAGCGAGCTTTTGGAGTATGTGATAGATAATCCGGAAAAAAATGATAAGAAAATATTATGCAACTATGTAAAGAAAAAAATATCTCAAAGGAATAAAACTGTCTAATCGGAAAAAGAAAAGGAAGGTTATAATTGCCCTCTGCCGTTCATACATTAGAGAGAGCTATAATGTAGAAAACAGGGGGCAGTTATGAGAGAAGAATATGAACTGGAAGTTTTGGAAAAGTATGATATAGAAGTGAAAAGCACCCGGCGGATAAGGGGTGCGTTTTTTTGTATAGGCAGCGAGCTAAAGTCCGGGCGTGCCGGAGACTTTGGCGACTGCTTGCAATCCCGTAGTGTTCCTTTTGGCGCGGCGGGCGATTACGATACGAAAGAAAGGCCGATGCTGCTCAAAGAGACAAAACTGTCAGAGCGGCGCGCCCTTTTTTTATATGACGCTCTAAGTGAAATAGAAAGATGTGGAAATGTAAAAGTTGACACACCTGTCTTTACGAAAGAAGGCGAACTTCGAGCCGCTTCCCGGGAAGGAGCTTTTTATATGCTGAAAAAATGGTATCAGGGAAGAGAGTGCGACGTTCGTCAGGAACAGGACGTTGTACGGGCGGCGGCAAAACTTGCCGTTTTGCATAAAGATATGGAAAAACTGGCTGTAAAAATCCGGCCCGGAGCGGATGTACAGGGAAAAAATCCGGTGGAAGAGGTGCGAAGATATAACAGGGAATTAAAAAAGATCCGTTCATTTATTCGTTCCAGACCTGTTAAAAATGATTTTGAAATTTTGTTTTTGGAAAATTTTGAAAAAATGTACCGTACGGCGGACGATATTCTCGCCAGGATGGAAACTTCCGGCTGCAGAAAGCTTTTTGAAGAGAGCGTATCAAAAGGGAGCGTCGTACACGGAGATTATAATTATCATAATCTGATCATGCTCAGAGACGATATTGCCGTAACTGATTTTGAACATATGCATACGGATATACAGATAAAAGATTTCTGTTATTTTTTAAGAAAAGCAATGGAAAAAAATCAATGGAAACAAAAAACAGGACAAAAAATATTGGAAGCATATGAAGAAGTACGTCCTTTGTCGGAAAGGGAGAAAGAGTTTGCGGCGCTGAGTCTTGCATATCCCGGAAAGTTTAAAAAGATCGCGGGCAGCTATTACCGGTCGAATAAGGCGCACCTCTCGGAAAAGAATGTAGAAAAGCTACAGATATGCATCCGTCAGACAGAAGAGAAATATGAGTTCCTTAGTCGGATATTTCCTTTGAATTTATAAATAATTGTTGTATAATAAAACATATCGGGCATATAGGGGCGGATATAAAATTTATATTAGTTTAGGAGGTAGAAATATGGACTACAAGGCGAGGTATGAAGAATGGATTTCTAATTCATACTTTGATGAAGATACGAGAGCGGAGCTTGAAAGTATCAAAGAGGATGAAAATGAAATAAAGGAACGATTTTACATGGATCTGGAGTTCGGTACTGCAGGACTGAGAGGCATCATCGGCGCGGGAACAAACCGTATGAATATTTATACAGTACGCAAAGCTACACAGGGACTGGCAAACTATATCATGAAAAACGACGGTCAGGGAAAAGGCGTTGCGATTGCGTATGATTCCCGTCATATGTCCACGGAATTTGCCAAAGAGGCTGCATGTTGTCTGGCTGCAAACGGGATCAAAGCATATATATTTGAATCGCTGCGCCCGACGCCGGAGTTATCTTATGCGGTGAGAAAACTCGGATGTATCGCAGGCATCAATATTACGGCAAGCCATAATCCGCCGGAGTATAACGGCTATAAAGTATACTGGGAAGACGGCGCGCAGATCACGCCTCCGCACGATAAAGGAATTATGGACGAAGTGAAGGCTGTGGAAGATTACACAACAATGAAGACGATGACGGAAGAGGATGCGAAAGCGGCCGGACTTTACGAAGTGATCGGCGCGGAAGTTGACGATGCTTATATTGCGGAACTGAAAAAGCAGGTGCTTCATAAAGATGCGATCGAAGCAGCGGGCAAAGATCTTAAGATCGTGTATACGCCGCTTCACGGAACGGGAAACATTCCGGCTCGCCGTATTTTGAAAGAGCTTGGTTTTGAGAACGTATATGTCGTAAAAGAACAGGAACTGCCGGACGGAGACTTCCCGACAGTTTCCTATCCGAACCCGGAAGCCGAAGAGGCGTTTGAACTCGGATTAAAACTGGCGAAAGAGATCGATGCGGATATCGTTCTTGCGACAGATCCGGATGCGGACAGGCTCGGCGTGCGTGTGAAAGATAAAGACGGAGTATATCATGATCTGACCGGAAATATGTCGGGATGCCTTCTTGCGGATTACGAGATCGGACAGAGAAAAGAATTAAAAGGTCTGCCTGAAGACGGATATCTTATCAAGACGATCGTGACTTCCAATATGGCGGATGCGATCGCAGAGCATTATAATGTCGGATTGATCGAGTGTCTGACAGGATTTAAGTATATCGGACAGCAGATTCTCGGATTCGAGACAAAAGGAAAAGGAGAGTATCTGTTTGGATTTGAGGAAAGTTACGGATGTCTGATCGGAACACATGCAAGAGATAAAGATGCGATCGTCGCTACGATGGCTCTGTGTGAAGCTGCCGCATATTACCGCACAAAAGGGATGACGTTGTGGGATGCGATGATCGAGATGTATGAGCGTTACGGATATTACAAAGACGACATCCAGTCTATCACAATGAAAGGAATCGAAGGACTCGAGAAGATTCGTCAGATCCTTGCCACATTAAGAAGCGAGCCTCCGAAAGAAATCGCAGGATATAAAGTACTTAAAGTGAGAGATTATCAGGCGGATACGATTCGGGATATGGAGACCGGAGAAGTTACGGCTACAGGACTTCCGAATTCAAATGTACTTTACTATGAGCTGCCTGACGGAGCGTGGGTATGCGTAAGACCTTCGGGAACAGAGCCAAAAGTGAAATTCTACTACGGCGTGAAAGGTACTTCTCTGACAGATGCGGATGTAAAATCCGACGAAATGGGAAAAGCCATAATGGAAATGGTGAAAAATCTTGACAAAGCTGTGTAAACCCGATATAACAATATTTAAAGGTGGAAATCCGTGTGCGTTCGGAATCTTCCCCTTTAAAATGAATAACATGTATTGTGGTACAATTAAGAGGAGGATTTACCTATGAACAAGACAGAATTGATTACAGCAATCGCAGAGAGCGCTGACATTTCAAAAAAAGATTCTGAAAAAGCGCTGAAAGCTTTTGTTGATGTTGTTACCGAAGAACTTAAAAAAGGCGAGAAGGTTCAGCTTGTAGGCTTTGGTACATTTGAAGTGAGTGAAAGAGCTGCAAGAGAGGGAAGAAACCCGCAGACAGGAAAGACAATGAAGATCGAGGCTTGCAAAGCTCCGAAATTTAAAGCAGGAAAAGCTCTTAAAGACGCTATCAATTAATCAATTCGTTTGAACGGGCAGATAAAAAGGCACTTACGGGTATCATCGTAAGTGCCTTGTTGCTTCTGTTTTTACTGAAAACAGAGGCGAGTCCGGACATTATTGAAGGAGAGAAAAATGCGGCTTGATAAATTTTTAAAAGTATCCCGCCTTATTAAGAGGCGGACTGTAGCAAATGAAGCATGTGATGCAGGGCGCGTTTCCGTCAACGGAAAACCGGCAAAAGCATCTGTGCAGGTAAAACCGGGCGATGTGATAGAGATCCATTTCGGAACAAGAGAAGTGAAAGCGGAAGTGCTGAAGCTGGAAGATACGACGAAGAAGGAAAAAGCAGAGGAATTGTTCCGGTATTTGTAGAGAAAGAGAAAAGAAAAGCATAAATGAAAACAACCTCTCATATATATAACCATGCTGTAAAAAGTTCGGAGGCGGGAGGGAGTTTTCATGGAAGAACAGCGTATTGCGAAGGCGCATAAATTAGTTGTAAATAACAGAAAGACGAGTACGGTGACAGGGGTGCTTGACGTACTGTCTTTTGATCTAAACGAGATACTTCTTGAAACAGAGCAGGGGATGCTCATGGTGAAAGGCACGGATCTTCATGTCAACAGACTGACCGTGGAAAAAGGCGAGGTAGATCTGTCGGGCAATATTGACAGTATTGCTTATTCAAGCGTAACGCCGCAGGCGAAACAGGGGGACAGCTTTCTGACGAAGCTGTTTAAGTAGGATATGATACCCGGGATCGGAGCAGAAGCCGGAATCTTTCTGTATGCGGCGCTGGCGGGAGTCGAAGCGGCGGCAGCTTATCATGTACTTGTTTGTTTTCGGAAGCTTGTTCCTCACAGCGGCTGGGCGGTCAGTCTGGAGGATTTTATTTACTGGCTTGCTGCGAGCATCTATATTTTTCGGAAAATGTATGACACAACATACGGGAGCATCCGCTGGTTTTTTGTGTTTGGGATGCTGTGCGGAGCGGCGGCAGGGCATGCGGGGATCAGAAAGATTGTGAAACTATGTGCCGAAAGATGCGGAAAAAAGGAAAAAACGGAAAAATCGTGCAGAAAAGCAAGGAAAGAAAATAGAAAATAAGTCTTGAAATGAGTCAGAAAAGAAGATACAATATTACTTAACACTGGGGAGTGTAAAGAAAGATGAACAGGGTGAGATAAATGAACGGCAAGAAGAAAAGAACGGCGGACAGAAGGAATGCCGGACGCAGAAGATCGGCACATCTGCACAGTTATAAGAAAAGCGTTTTGATGATTTGTACGGTTCTTGTGTTTTTATCAGGCGTACTTGCGGTGGGCGCGGTAAAGCTTTATGCAAAGAACAACGCGTATAAGGCTCAGGAAGAGGAACTGGCGGCGCAGATCAAAGAGGAAGAGAAGCGCTCGGAAGAAGTGAAAGAATACGAAAAGTATGTTCAGACAGACGAGTATATAAAAGAGACGGCAGAAGATAAATTAGGACTTGTGAATCCGAATGAGATTATTTTTAAACCGTCGAATAAAAATAAATAAGACGAAAAACAAACAGAGCAAAAAAGCCAGACAGGCATGTACGAAAGATAACTCCGGGGAAGATTTCCCGGAGTTTTTTTATTGACGGCGGCGAGTTGAAGTCCGGGCCTGTTCAAGACATTGACGGCTGTCTGTAATTCCGGAATATGACTCTTGGCATTTTCGGTGATGCCGCTTAAGAAAATACCGTGTTACATTAAGACGGGAAAGTCAGATTGTAAGAAAGGGGATATACAATGAAAGAAGGACAGGCTTTGCAGGGAAGTCCTTATGTAGAACAGATTGAAAAATATGCAAGTTCGCTCAAACAGCTTTCCCATACATTTTTAGAGTTAGAGGCACACAAAGAAGAGTTTTCGGGAGCCGATATTGACGGGATGTTTGACCGGGTGAAAGAAAGGGTCTGCAAAAAATGTGAAAAAAACGCGTGGTGCTGGGGAGAGAACTTTGTTCATACGTACCAGATGGGATATGACGTGCTCTCGGCGGTCGATCATTATGGAAATGAATTAAACGTAGAGACAAAGAGAAAACTGATGCAAAGATGCGAGAAAGCTCCGAGATTTTTGCGGGAGATGCTGGAAGGTTTCAGGGATGCGAGACAAACGATCATATGGACAAACCGTCTGGCGCGAAGCAGGGAAGGGTGTGCGTTTCAGATGGATCTTTTTGCCGATATTATGAAACAGACAGTGCGGGAATTGGAAAAAAGTATTTTTACGGATGAGCGCATGGAAAAGAGGATAGCAGGGGCGCTTAGAAAATGTGGAATGCGAGTTTTGTATACATATTTGTTCTTAAATGGCGAAGGAAAGTTTGAAGTACATGTGACAGTACGAAGTACAGGCAAAGAGAAAGGGACGGCAAAAGAAGTCGTTCAGGCCGTATCAGAAGCAGCGGGAAGACGTTTTGTCCTTGCACAGGGAAGTCCGCAGGTAGTCGGATTCCGTTATATGACGATCGTATGCAGAGAGGGATCGTCGTACTATACGCTGTCAGGTACTGCCAAGATCGGGAAAGGATGTGCGAAAATATCGGGAGATAATTTTACACTCATGGAACTGCCGGGAGGAAAGAAGGCGGCGGCTCTTTCTGACGGGATGGGCGCAGGTGAGACGGCATGTAAGGAGAGCACGCTTGTGATCGAGCTTTTGGAAGAATTGCTTGCCGCGGGATTTCCGGAAAAAGCCGCCGTTCAGATGATCAATACAACGCTGGCGACAGGGCGGGAGGAGATTCATTATTCGACTGTGGATCTCAGTGTGTTTGATCTGTATTCGGGAGAATGCGAGATCGTAAAAGCAGGAGCTTCCTCGACATTTATTAAGAAAAAAGACTGTGTGGAGCATCTAAGTTCTACGAGTCTGCCGATCGGGGTTGTCCATCATATAGAGATTGATTCTGTAAGGAGAAAACTTGAGGACGGAGACTTTGTGATCATGGTTACGGACGGGATTCTTGACGCCCTTCCGGTAGGAGAGCAGGATATATTGCTTGAAACGATCATTCAGGGAAGCGCTATAGTCAATCCGAAAGAAATGGCGCATCATATCCTGGAACAGGTCCTGGCGTGGACAGGCAGAGAGCCTGCCGATGATATGACGGTGATCGTTGTGGGAATGTGGGAAATATGTGACAGGAATACTTTACAGGCGCGGATGGATTCGGTATAGTATGCGTATAGTGAAAAGCTGTGTATTGCGCGGCGCTTCATACATAAAAACACGGATTTGGTATAGTATACATATGATGGAAAAAGCAGGAAGAGAAACAGAAAAATTAATAGAGGAATTGATCGTACAATTTCATATGATCGAACATGGAGATGTTGTGATAGCAGGCGTATCGGGCGGAGCGGATTCGGTATGCCTGCTTTTGACGCTCTGCAGTTTGCGGGAAAAGTTCGGTTTCGAGGTAAAAGTGTGCCATGTGAACCACTGCCTGCGCGGAGCGGCTGCGGATGCGGACGAGGAGTATGTAAAGAAGCTTTGCGGCGAACTTGGAGTGGAGTGTCGTGTTTTCCGAAAAGAAGTGGAATTAATCGCTGAAAAACGGAAACAATCTTGTGAGGAAGCGGGAAGGGAAGTACGAAGAGAAGCATTTGAACAAATGTGTGCCGAAAACGGAGGAACGAAGATCGCAACCGCGCATCACAGAGACGATCAGGCGGAGACGGTTCTGCTTAATATAGCAAGAGGAACAGGAATACGCGGCCTTTGCGGGATCGTGCCTGTCAGGGACAACCGGATCAGACCGCTTCTTTCACTTACAAGAGACAGAATCGAGTCTTATCTGCGGGAGAGAGGAATCGTCTGGCGCGTCGACGCAACGAATGAGGAGGACGATTATACACGCAACCGGATCCGGCATAAAGTGCTGCCGGTATTGGAAAACGAAGTAAACGATCAGACGGTGAAACATCTGGAATCGTTATCCCGTCAGGCGGAAGAAATATGTGAATATCTCGATTACAGCGTGCGGCAGTTGTGGAAAACCTGCGTCAGCGTGAGAAAAAAGGACCAAGAACAGAAGGAATCGCCGATAGAACTTGTCATAGAAAAAGAGAGCTTTTTTCAAAGTTTTCCGGCAGTGAGAAAACTGCTTCTGCAAAAATGTATCGGTAAAGTGCGCGGAGGACAGAAAGATCTGACGTCTGCCCACCTTCAGTCGGTTTCGGAATTGTTTGACCGGCAGGTGGGAAAACAGATCGATCTGCCGGGAGGCGTTGCGGCGAAGAGGACATATGACGGGATAGAGATCATAAGGCAAACACAAAGCAGGGCGGAAACGGGAAAAGCGGCGCCGGAGTCAGACGCCGCCGGAAAGTTGGAACTGCGTTTTGTGGAAAACGGAGACATTTTGCAGGCAGAAGAAATCCCGCAAAAAAGTTACACGAAATGGATTGATTATGATATAATTAAATGCGGTCTTTGCGTACGGACAAGGCAGAGCGGCGATTATCTCGTGATCGATGATCAGGGGAGACGTCAGAAACTGAAAGCATGGTTTATCAACGAGAAGATCCCGAAGGAAGAAAGAGACAGGATGCTTCTTGTCGCAGACGGAAGCCATATTGTGTGGATACCGGGATACAGGATGAGCAGAACGTACAAAGTGACAGAAAAGACAAAAAATATTGTTGAGATAAAGATTACGGAGGAAGAAAAAGATGGCAGAAACGATCAGAGAGATGATTTCGGAAGAGAAAGTTGACGAGAGGATCAGGGAACTCGGAAGACAGATCAGTGAAGATTACGCAGGAAAACAAATTCATTTGATCTGTGTGTTAAAGGGCGGCGTATTTTTTATGTGTGAGCTGGCTAAGCGGATTACCGTGCCGGTTTCTATGGATTTTATGTGTGTCGGAAGTTACGGAGACGGAACGGCTTCGAGCGGAGTTGTTCGTATAGCGAAAGATCTGGATGAGTCGATCGAGAATAAAGAAGTACTTATTGTGGAAGATATCATTGATTCCGGGAATACACTGTATTACCTGATCGATGTGCTGAAAAAGAGAAATCCGGCAAGTATGCGCCTGTGTACGCTTTTGGATAAGCCGGACCGCAGAGTGAAAGATGTAAAGGTTGATTACTGCGGATTTGAGATCCCGGATGAATTTGTTGTGGGATATGGGCTTGATTACGCCCAAAAATATAGAAACCTTCCGTATATCGGCGTAGTGGAAGGCGTGGAATAATCAGGAGGATCAGTTTTGGATAATAACAGAAATTACAGAAGTGTGAATGGATTTACGATCATTATATTTATGGTGATCGTTTTTGGCGCGCTCTGGATGGCAAACCGGATGCAGATGCATCGACAGGAGATGACATACACAGAGTTTGTTAAGCAGGTTGAGGCAGAAAATGTAACAGAAGTATATATCGATCAGAATAAGGCAGTTCCGACAGGTACGGTAGTGTTTGCTCTGAAAGATACAGATGAGAACCGTTCGGTCAATGTGTCGAATGTGGAAAAAGTAGAGAAACTGCTTGATAAAAACGAAGTTTTATATCAGGTATCCGCAATTCCGGAAACGTCGATGCTTTCTTCCGTTCTTCTTCCGACCGTGATCACGCTTGGCGGGATCATGCTGCTTTTCTTTCTTATGAACCGTCAGGGAAACGGGGCGAATGCAAAAGCGATGAACTTCGGAAAAAGCCGCGCCCGCATGACAAATCATGACGAGATAAAGGTGACGTTTGCAAATGTAGCGGGACTACAGGAAGAGAAAGAAGAACTTGCGGAGATCGTCGATTTTTTGAAAGCGCCGAAAAAATATGTGCAGGTAGGTGCTCGTATTCCGAAAGGCGTTTTGTTGGAAGGACCTCCGGGAACAGGAAAAACACTTCTTGCAAAAGCTGTTGCAGGAGAGGCGGGAGTGCCGTTTTTCAGTATTTCGGGTTCGGATTTTGTGGAAATGTTCGTAGGTGTCGGCGCATCTCGCGTGCGTGACCTTTTTCAGGATGCGAAGAAAAATGCTCCGTGTATTATTTTTATTGATGAGATCGACGCTGTGGCAAGACGAAGAGGCAGCGGACTTGGCGGCGGTCATGATGAAAGAGAGCAGACGTTGAATCAGCTTCTCGTTGAGATGGACGGATTCGGCGTCAACGAGGGAATTATCGTGATGGCTGCGACGAACAGAAAAGATATCCTTGACCCGGCAATATTAAGACCAGGACGTTTCGACAGAAACGTACTTGTAGGCCGGCCGGATGTCGGCGGCAGAGAGGAGATCCTGAAAGTTCATGCGAAAAACAAACCGTTGGCGGAAGATGTGGATCTGAAACAGATCGCTCAGACGACGGCAGGATTTACAGGGGCGGATCTTGAAAACCTGCTGAATGAAGCTGCGATCATAGCTGCAAAGGATAACAGAATGTTTATCCAACAGAAAGATATCCGTCATGCGTTTGTAAAAGTAGGCATCGGAGCGGAGAAAAAGAGCCGCATCGTATCTGAAAAAGAGAGAAAGATTACGGCTTACCACGAGGCGGGACATGCGATTTTGTTCCACGTTCTTCCGGATGTAGGACCTGTATACAGTGTGTCTATCATTCCGACCGGCGGGGCAGGGGGATATACGATGCCTCTTCCGGAGAAAGACGAAATGTTTAATACAAAAGGGCAGATGCTTCAGGAAATTACGGTTTCCTTAGGCGGTCGTGTAGCTGAAGAAGAAATATTTGACGATATTACGACAGGCGCTTCGCAGGATATCAAACAGGCGACTGCGATCGCAAAATCAATGATTACAAAGTTCGGTATGTCCGAACGCCTCGGATTGATCAACTACGACAATGACAGTGACGAAGTGTTTATCGGACGCGACTTCGGGCATACGTCAAGAGGATACGGAGAAAAGATCGCGGGAACGATCGACGAGGAAGTAAAACGTATTATTGACGAATGCTATGCCAAAGCCCGTTCTATTCTTGAAGAATACCATGATGTTCTTGAGGCGTGCGCAAAACTTCTGCTTGAAAAAGAGAAGATCACACGAAGCGAGTTTGAGGCATTGTTTGAGGACGGAGTGTCGGAGGAGGGGTAATATATGAACAGAGAGGCACTATTCTGTGACGGTACGCAGGATTATGTCATCCCTGCAGAACCGAAGGAAAACGAAAAGATCAAGATTCGGTTTCGCACGGCTCACAACGATGTGGAAGAAGTCCATATTTTGACCGGCAATTCGTCGTATCCGATGTGGAAGATTGTTTCGGAAGGCGAATTCGATTTCTATGAGATAGAATGGCAGCTAAGTGATGTTCCGTTCAGTTATCTGTTTGAAGTAAAAAGCGGAGATCAGATATGTTATTTCAGCAGGTGCGGCGTTTCCGATCAGAGAGAAGATTTTTATGCGTTTATGATCGTTCCGGGATTTTCTACTCCCGAGTGGGCAAAAGGCGCGGTTATGTATCAGATTTTTGTGGATCGGTTTTGTAACGGCGATCCGACAAATGACGTGGAGGACGGGGAATATATTTATATCGGCGCTCCGAGCGTAAAGATCAAAGACTGGAGTAAAGTTCCGGCGGCGATGGATATCCGTAATTTTTACGGAGGAGATCTTCAGGGCGTCATGGATAAACTGGATTATCTTCAGGATCTCGGCGTTGAGGTTGTATATTTTAATCCTCTTTTCGTTTCTCCGTCAAATCATAAATATGACATTCAGGATTATGATTATATCGATCCACATTATGGAAAGATCGTCTCGGACGGCGGAGAGACGCTTCCTAAAGGAGCGAAAGATAATACAGGCGCTACAAAATATCAGAAGCGAACAGGCGATATCCGCAATCTTGAAGCGAGCAACGAGCTGTTTGCAAGGCTTGTGGAGGAGATGCACAAAAGAGGGATGCGTGTGATTCTCGACGGCGTATTTAATCATTGCGGATCGTTTAACAAATGGATTGACAGGGAGCGGATCTATGAACAGCAGCCGGAATATCCAAAAGGGGCATATGTGAGCGGGGAAAGTCCGTACCGGAAGTTTTTCCGTTTTCATGATGAAAGAAAAGAGGCGTGGCCTTACAATAAAAGTTATGACGGATGGTGGGGACATGATACGCTGCCGAAACTTTCTTATGAGGATTCCCCGGAACTTGAGCAATATATTATGGATATAGGAAAGAAATGGGTTTCGCCTCCGTATAATGCGGATGGATGGAGACTTGACGTTGCGGCGGATTTAGGGTGCAGCAACGAATATAACCATATGTTTTGGAAGCGTTTTCGCAAAGAAGTAAAAGAGGCAAATCCCGAAGCTTTGATCCTGGCAGAGCATTACGGCGATCCGGGAGAATGGCTGCAGGGGGACGAATGGGACAGCGTTATGAATTATGACGCGTTTATGGAACCTTTGACGTGGTTTTTGACCGGAATGGAAAAACACAGTGACGAGCGAAGAACAGACCTGTGGGGAAATGCAGACAACTTCATAGGCGGAATGCGCCATTTTATGGCAAGTATGCTCACTCCTTCTTTGCAGGTCGCGATGAATGAGCTGTCCAATCACGATCACTCCCGTTTCCTGACAAGGACGAATCACATCGTAGGACGCGCCGAACATGTCGGTGCGAAAGCTGCGGAAGAAGGCGTTAACTATGCCGTTATGCGTGAAGCGGTTACGGTTCAGATGACATGGGTCGGAGCGCCGACCGTTTATTACGGAGACGAGGCGGGAGTATGCGGATTTACAGATCCGGACAACAGGCGCACATATCCGTGGGGCAGGGAGAATAAAGAACTGCTCGCGTTTCATAAAGAGATGATCCGAATCCATAAACAGGAAAAACCGCTTAGGAAAGGGTCGATCAAGCTGCTCTATGCGGAAAGAAACGTACTTGCATACGCAAGATTTCAGGAAGATGAGCAGATCATTGTTATCTTAAACAACAGTAAAGATTTAAAAGAGCTGACAGTTCCGGTCTGGTTTGCGGGAGTTCCGAAGCAAGGCAGGATGGAAAGGCTTATGTATACATATGAGGAAGGATATACGACAGAGTATGACGAGTTCATTGTAGAAAACGGAGAGATCGTCATCAATATGGGGCGTCATTCCGCAATCGTAATGAAACCTATTTCGGAGGGAGAGAAAACATGGCAGGGAAAGTAGCGGTTCTAAATGATCTGGCAGGCTTCGGAAGATGTTCGCTGACAGCCGCAATCTCGGTATTGTCGGCGATGGGGGTGCAGCCGTGTCCTCTTCCGACAGCCGTTTTGAGTGCACAGACAGGGTTTGAAAGTTATTTTTTTCAGGATCTTACAGAGCAGATGGGGATGATTACCGAAGAATGGAAGAAATCAGGCGCGCAGTTTGACGGGATCGTTACAGGGTTTATGTCAGACCACAGACAGATCGGGGAAGTGAATCACTTTCTCGATCTGTTTCACAAAGAAGGCACATTTCTTCTTGTAGACCCGGTGCTCGGAGATAACGGAAAACGATTTTCTGTTTTTGACGGGTTATTTCAGAAAGAGATGAAACAGCTTGTTAAAAGAGCGGATATCGTGACGCCGAATGTGACGGAACTTTGTCTTTTGACGGATTATGATTATGATAAGATTCAAAATATTTCGGAAACGGGAGACAGAGAAGCTCTTTTTTCGGAAGTGTCGAAAGCGGCAGGCAGACTTTTGGACAGTGGCGTATCGGAAGTGATCGTGACAGGGGTGTTATTTGAGGAGCAGGACGCTGCGAAAGAGTGTACAGTCGGAAAAGAGACCGGAACAGGCGGCAGGAAGGTCGCAAATCTTACGGTGACGCGTGAGAAAACAACGGCAGGGATCTCTTCTTTTATCGGGGCAAGTTACTCGGGAACAGGAGATCTGTTCGCTTCCGTAATTGCAGGCGGAAAGGCTCGCGGAGACCGTACAGAAGATTCGGTCAGACTGGCGGGAGAGATGATCGAGAAGGCTGTTAGGGAGTCGGCAGCGCTTGGAATTTCGGGGAAAGAAGGAGCAGAATACGAAAAATATCTTTGGATGCTGTGCAAAAAGACGAAAGAAAGCGGCGAAAAAAAGGGAAAATAAAGAGCGGATGTGGAAAAATATAGAAAAATATCACAAAAATGAGGAAAACTTAAATAGATCAGGCGGCAGGGTTGTAATTCCTATATGCGAGTGATAGAATACGGATATATTCGTACAAGGTTGGGGAACTTGTACAGATAAGTATAATACTAATAAGTACGAGGGTGTATAATGGGGAGAAAAAACAGAATATTTAAGGGGAATCTGAAAGCATCGCAAATCTTGGCGGTGCTTATGTTGATCGTTATGATCATCCGGCCGATTATGGAAGTCTCGGCAAAACCAGGTGAAATTACAACAGAAAACCCTTCCGCAGAGGTGGGGAAGGAAGGAGAAAGTCTGTCCGACGGAATAGATGGGAGCGCCCTATATCCGTTAGAAGAGAATGGGCAAAACGGGCAGACGTCTGAAAACGATGCTGTACGGCAAAACGGGCAGACGTCTGATGAGACAGACGCGAAGAACAGTCCGAATGCATCGGATAGAACGGTTTCTGAAGGATCATCGGAAGAAGAGAACATGATATCTGCGCAGCAGGAAAGCTTGTGCAATGATGAATATTGTTCTCACATCTATTATGATCTGGATGGGAGGCAACATGCGCTCTGTGCTCTCGGGGAGCGGATGACAGAGACGGATGTTTACAGAACAGTGGAAGACAGCGCGGTATATGAAGCAATGTATTTTGCAAGTATCCCGAACTTGTATGAGGCAAGTGCGTTCGGCGGAGCGACAACGTTTGAGAAACTGCATGTAAATACAGTCTACGCATTGTTTTATAAAGAAGATCCGATTGAACCGGGGAATGCGGGGAAAAAGGAAATACCGAAGACATATCGAATGATCAGCGTCGACGAAGCGGGACTGTTCGGAACGGTAATACCGGAAGGCTGTTCTTATGTTGCGTTTGAGATGGAAGTAACGAATAAAAACGGAGAAGCGAGAGAAATAGACTCTCAGATCGTATACAATCTGCGTCAGGCCGCAAATCCGAACGACCCTTATCATGAGATAAAAAAAGAGCCGGTAATAGACGCCGCCGGAGAGGTAAAGCAAAGAGGATCGGGATCTTTTGTATTTACGCAAAAGACAAGAGACTGCTTTTACTGGGACATGTCCTATCACACGTCCTACTGGGGAGGTCATCCGTCATCAAGTAATAACATCTTGGATGAACTGGCGATCTATGTTGATAATGACAAAGACGGAAATTATGATACGAAAACAGATAAAGTGTGGGATGAGTTATGGGTATCTTACGCAGATAAAAACGGAAAGATCGTATCAAAGAAAGTTACAAGAGAGACCCGCTATGAATTATGTACTTATTATGCGTTTGGAAAAGGATCAGGTCTGACAGAACTGTCGCTTCTGGCAATTTCAAACGGAGAGCTTAATGAAAAAGGCGGTTTCAAACATCCTTCCGATAATAAAGAAGACGATAAAGTATATTATCAGTTATATAATATTGCATCAGGCGATAACTTTTTCATTCTGAGGAACTTGGATGACAGTCATCGTATTTGGAGAAGTTATGAAACAGACGGCGACCGGTATGTCGCGTTTAAAGATCAGATGTACGGAACGTCGGGAGCGCTCGTTGCAAGTGGTGTAGAAGGCGGGAAAACAGAAGCGGCGGATACGGTGGAATATCGTCTTTGCGAAAACCCGGAAGACGGGCAGGCAGTGGAAACCGAATGGAAAAAGATGGATCAGGCGCTGCCGGAATCTTCGGGAACGGGTCAGGCAAGCGAAGATATGGAAAATGAAGTTTTTTATAAAACATTTTTTACACATGAAAAACTGTCGGATAAAGAAAAGTATATTCAATTTCGTATATGTGAAAACAGAGCAGACGGCAAAGTTGTAAAATATAAGACGGATATAACTGAGATTGACGATACTTATGCTTTTCCATGCTTTTTCGCAGACGTACTTCAGAAGAAAAGTTTAAGTTATACGAGTGAGCAGTCGAAAATCAACGGAACATGGAGTTCGATCTTTAAGGCGAGCGATCACGGAGATGAGGGAAAGAACATTCCGATAGCGAAAAACAAGTCGTATGATCCAAAATACTATTACGCAAATACGACGTTTTATGATTATTATTCGGATTATGAACTTCAAGGAAAAAGATTGAGCGAAGTAAACGGATCGCCGTACGAATATGAAACGAGTTTCGGAATATTGAACGACGGCATCTCCAAGTATTTCCAAGGGAAAAATGAAAAAGCGGCGGCGTGGTATTATGGAAAATATATCAGGCATCCGGATGTAACAGACGGGGATAATCCGCTAAATAATTCTTCTCCGGGCAATATGTCGGGAAATCAGATCGGACCGAATGACTGGCATTCGGGAAATACGTTAAAGTATGCTTACGGGCATGTCGATAAACAACTGGAAGATGGAAAAATCTCAACTGCAGGTGTGAAACTTCCGCAGTTTGACGAGAGTTTTCTTCGCGGAAACAATGCGTTTCACTCGGCGCTGGGATACGTGTATAATAACGTTTCATTTCCGTTTTTCCTTGCAGATGACGGCTATTGGGAGTACAGTAGTTTGAAGTCCGATCATGTGCTGCGGTTAAAAGAAGATCCCGATAAAGGCTATTATTTAGACGTAGGAGAAAAGGAAGACGCGCTGAAAACAGGTGACAGAGATGTCGCAATGGGAAAAGATCAATTCGGATTTTTCCCGTTTAATGACAAAAACGACGCAACGAAAGAAAACTCGTTTTACCGGTTGGATAGGATGAAAACGAATTTCTGCTTCGGTATGAAGATGGAACTGGAATTTAAGCTGACGGAAGACGGAAAAGTGCGTATGCCGGGAGAAAAGGCAGGAGAATATATTGAGAAGCCGATTGAATTTGAGTTTTCGGGAGACGATGATTTCTTATTGTATATCGACGGAAAACTTGTACTTGATATGGCAGGGAAACATAATCCTCTGGAAGGTCATATTAACTTTGAGACCGGAGCGGTAGATGTGTACGGATTAAATAAAGACGGCGCAACAGAGGACGGATATCCGATCAATAAAAATCAGCATCATGCACAGGCGAATATTTATGAAAAAAATGATGCGAACGGTCCGTGTTTAGATATGGAAGAACTTTCGCAAGGCATACATAAGATTACGATTTTTTATGCGGAGCGCGGAGCGGGTGTTTCCAACTTAAAGATCCGTTTTAATTTCCCGAAAACGAATCAGCTTGATCTGACAAATCAGGTAAGCACTGCTTCGGCAAATCAGGACGTATTCGGAAAAGCATTAGGATATATCGGAAGTTTTACTTATAAAATATTGAATCAGGCGACAAGCGGAAGGCAGATTCCCGTGGAAGATTCGGTAGGTTATCTCCGTAACGAAGGCGCTGTTAAGTTTAACGATTTTAAAAACAGCGGAACATACAGAGGGTCTAAGACCGGAGAAAGTGAGCTCAAAGAAGCAGATCCGGACGCAGAGACAGACGGCCCGATTATCGGTGAGCGCAGCGATGTGATAAAGCTTGTGAATAAAGACAGCGGCAAAAATCTCGATCAGTATCAGATGTCGGAAGAAATTGCTTCGGGAAAATACTGGACAACGATCGACTGTGCGGAGAACGGAGGCAGTGTGGATCTGTCAAAAGCGGCATATCTTCAAATGTCAGTTTATAATAACTCGGATGCTTCCAGCGCTACCGGGTGGTCGTTAAAAGCGAGACTGACAGACCGGCACGGAAATGTGATCACCAGACCTGCCAGTCAGATGACGTATTACGGATACAGTAATTCGATGCCGAAAGGCCAGTGGTCGATCGTTCGTCTGAATCTGGCAGACTGGAATTCGGGAATATCGGATTTTGATATGAAAAATGTCGCCAAAGTGCAGTTCGCCTTTGCGCGTGACAGAGGAAGTCTGTATATGGCGGATATGGATTTTAAAGGAAAGATCATTCCGAACCAATCGACCGGATTTTATGCAAGCGACGATCAGATTTCAGATTATGAATCGCTGGGAACAAAAGAGCGGCCTCTTAGCTATAATGAGGCGGTCTTAAATCCGGTAAGCGGAGCGTTCTTCCGGTTGAATCCGATACAGGAAACAGATGTTGTGAACAACGGAAATGACCTCATGGTCAGATCGAGAGGACTGTTAGAGCTTACAGATGGAAACAAAGCGTCTTTTGTCGATAAATTCCGTGAGGGAAGTTATTTGCAGATCACACAAGACGATCCGCTGAGAAACAAAGTATTTCGGACTTCATGGTCGATTTTGGAAAATGCGGTATATGACGGTGCGTCGGGAATGTATACGGAAGGTTATATTGCGGATAACATTCTTGCGCTGCATCCGACGGCAAGAACGGTGGAAAATGATCCGGAGATTTTGAATAATACAGTGACGGATGTAAGAACATATACGGCGTCAGACGACAGAAATGTAAAGAGCGCGGACGGAAAAGGGTATCACTATCCGAGTTCAAACAGAGAAGGACATGTATCGGAAAAGAACGAGACTTTTGTTTTCAGAAGCTATCTCGATCCTGACAACCTTCAGAAAAACGGGATCCATCTGACTGTGGCGTATAAAAACGATCTGATCAGCGGAGGACTGATCATTACAAAAACCGTCGATCAGATCGATCCGAAAAAAGATCATACATATAAATTTCATGTTCATTATACTGACGTAGCCGGAATGAGCCTTGAAGGAAATCTCGGATCGGGAAGCATGTCGGAAAGCGGAAGCAGTATTGTTCAGGAAATCGACGTAACTGTTCCGGCGGGAAAACAGACTGCAAGCGTAGCAGTGTACGGTATTCCGAAAGAGACTGTATATACGATCCACGAGGAAAATGAGATACCGCAAAATATCGAGATCGGCGGGAATTATACTTATCCTCAAAACGTGGCAAAAAATTTCGTGCAGACAGATCCTGACAGAGGCGGTGTACGCACAGGTGATGAGTATGACCACAAGGTGAAGGTGGGAACAAAGAAATATAATGTGAACGGAACGGAAGTCGAATATAAAACGGCGGAAGGTACAATGAAAGAAAGCGTACAGGAAGTTACGTTTGCGAATAAACAAGTGCCTGCTCACGGAGAAATTAAGATTACGAAAAAACTTCAGGGAAAAGCGTATGGGGAAGAGCGGGGTTATTTGTTCCATATCCATTATAAAACAACGGATGAAAACAATAAGGAAAAGGTCGTTGTCGTTCCGCAGACTGTAGTTGTAAAAGCAGGGGAATTGACAGGAAGTACTGTCTATGAAAATATCCCGCTTGGCGCACAATATGAAGTACATGAAGTAGATGAAACCGCTCTTCTGACTTTGGAAGCGGACGCAGGATCAACGGTATTGGGAAGTGATGACCCACTTTCGGATACCGAACAGAATCATTCTCATACAGATGTAAAAGCAGAGAAGAAGCATATTTCGATCATTCCGGAAGAAGAAGGGGCGATCGGAAGCGAATGTGCGAAGAAAGGGTTTTGGACAGCGCAGGGCGGAACGGGAGAAAGCCGTCATAATTTTACGTTTACAAATATCGGCTCTCATAATGTTGCGGTCTTGAAAACAGACAGTTCCCGAAACGTGCCTTTGGAAAACGCAGGTTTTACGCTTTATGATACGGAAGATAATATCGTTCAAAACCGGACGGCCGTTTATATGTGGCAAAATGAGATCAGTATAAGCGATCCGAATTATGACAGTTCGAGCGGAAGGTATCATCGGGGAGATACGTCTTATACGGTATATACGCTGAAAGGCGATCCGGCTGAGAAAAACGTTTATTATGTACCGCTGACGAATGAAGAGATTGCCGCATATAAAAAGGGAATGGAAGATCCTGAAAGTGCGGAAGGAATGGATGCACAGAATCGTGAAAAAGTTCGCGCGGCGGCATGTTTCGAGAACCTTGCGGCAGGAGAATACGTTTTAAAAGAGACGACGCCTCCGAACGGATACGGCGCGTCAGATCCGATTCGGTTTAAATTATCGATACAGGAGGGAGAGGAAAATCAGTTTGTACTTCCTTACGGAGTAAGTTTGGAAAGTCCTCTCTCCAATAAAGAAAATGTGACTCTTCAGGTGAGAAATGAAAAAAACAGCGGAGTCGTAAGCTTTACAAAGGAAAACCGAAAAGGAGAGCCTTTGAAGAACGCGAAGTTCGCTTTGTACCGGCTGATCTGCAGCGATCCGTCTCATGGAGGAAAGCATGATAAAGATCTGATCCGGCACGATGAAAACGGTAGTCTCGACGCCGGATATGCGTATAAAGATTGTTGGAAATTGCAGGGAACGGCGGTTTCGGATGAAAACGGAACAGTCGAATTCCTAAATCTTCCGGCAGAAGAAGGCACAGAGTACCGTCTGGCGGAGTTGAAAGCTCCGAGCGGATACGTGACGGCGAAAGGTCAGTGGAAAGTCACATATGAGAAAGAGACTCATGAACTGAAGATAACCGGAAGCGTAAAAAGGCCTCCGGCATTTTCGGGGGAAGGAACGGATGAGAATCCGTATAAAGTGATCAACTATACTTATGCCGAATTTCCGTTATCAGGCGGAAGGGGATACAGCTATCTTGCAGGCACGGTTCTGATCGCGGCGGCAGCCGGGTTGTGGTTTTGGTATGATTCGAGAAAGAGAAAAACTGTAAGATCACGCGGCATGAGAAAAGGGGGATATAAATAATAAGGAGGAAAAAGTTAATGGACAAGAAAACAAAAATGAAAGAAAAAAAGGCAAGCGGCATTTGGAAAAAAGTGTTGGGAATCTGTCTTGCGGTAATCATGGTCATCGGGATGACGATGCCGGCATGGGCGCAGATCGATGCAGAGTCGAAAGGTTCTATCAAAGTTACGGCAGATGAAAGCGGATGGACAGCATCGGCGTACCGGGTGATCGATGTGAATTTTGATTTTGACAACCAGCAGCCGAAAGAGCCTGCTTATGTGTGGAACAAAAACGCCGCAGAATGGGTCAGAACAAACTTTAAAGATTATATTGAAGCGGACGGCAACGGCGTAACAGAAGCGTTTATAACAATGGATACGGATAAGGATGCGGTTAAGGTAAAAGAATTTGCAGATAAGATGTCGTCGGCGATCGCGGCAGATACGATTCAGATGGGAGCGGCAGGAAGCGTTCAGCCGGGTGAAGGTCAGACGGAAGCGACGATCGGAAATCTTTCAATGGGCGGATATCTTCTGCTGATGACAGGCGGAAGCAAGATCTATTCTCCGGTATTTACACATATTTATCCGAAGTTTAGCGACGATACAAAAGAATGGGCAATCGTAGACGGAGATATTACAATTACCGCAAAGGGAACAAACCCGACGATCAAGAAAACTGTAAAAAATGCAGACGGAAAAGAAATATCTACGACGGCGATCGGAGATACGGTAACTTACGAACTGACAGTTGATATTCCGGTTTATCCTGATAGTGCAAATGTAAAAACATTTGTTTTCGGAGATGTTCTTCCATCCGGTGTAGCGTTGGTTGAAGATTCAGTGGCAATCAACCCGTCAGGTGCGCAGACAGATCTTTCGGAACACTTTATAAAAACAGAAGGAAAATTTGAATACAGCGTCAAAGATTACGGCAATTTGAAAACGGCAGTCAACGGTGCAAGTCAGATTATCGTAACTTATAAGGCAAAAGTTGTATCAGAAGCTTATGAAACACCGGATAACTTGAAAAACGCAGCGTATTTGAAGTACAACAGCGCTTCTTATAATACACAGGGCGTTGAAAAAAAGATCAATGTGGACCGTCAGTTATATACGTATGGCGTAAAGATTAAAAAGGTAGACAACAAGGACGAGAATACGGCGCTTCAAGGTGCGGAGTTTGCTTTGAAAAAAGGCGATACAGAAATAAAGTTTGCGAAAAGCGGAAAGATGTATTATCCGGCAGCAGACGGAGATGCAAAACTGACGACAGATGGAAATGGAGAAATGCTTATCGCAGGTCTTGATCTTGGAACATATACATTGACAGAGACGAAAGCGCCGTCAGGTTATACTTTGCCGAGAAATCCTGAGACGACGATCACGCTGTCTGAAAAAGACGCTGTAAACGGTACGCTGGATGAGTCAAAAGCAGAAGGAACGAATGTGAAAGCAAACTCGGCATCTGTTGATACACAAAAAACATGGCAGTTGAACTTCGTTCTTACAAACGGCAAAAGTAATTTCAACCTTCCGATTACAGGAGGCATCGGAACGGCAGTCTTTACGATCGGCGGAATTATGATCATGGCAGGAGCGGTAATGCTTCTTACATATGCGATCCGCAGAAGCAGAAGATAGGAAGTTTCAGGAAGAAAAGAAAAAAGTTCCGAACGGAAAACAGACAGAGAAAAGGCAGAAAAACAAATAGAGAAAGAAAAAGACAGAAAGAAAAGGGTTTGTCTGTATGCGCGAAAAAAGAAAAAGCCGAAAACGGCACAATAAACGCGGGCAGATATTAACACCGGTCATATTCCTGACGTCCCTGCTTTTATTTGCGGCGGGCGTCGGGATTTTCATTTATCCGGCGTTAAGCAACTATCTGGCGCAGCGTGAGCAAAAAGAAGTCATAGAAGAGTACGCTCAGACTGTAGAACAAATTGATAAAGACAAGATGGCAAGACAGTGGGAACTGGCAGAAGAATACAACGAGACTCTTCTCGGTGATCCCGTTCATGATCCGTTTATTCCGGGAACAGGATATGCGCTTCCCGATAATTATGAAAGTGTGCTGAATGTAAACAAAGACGGCGTAATGGGGTATCTGAAGATCCCGAAGATCAAAGTCGATCTTCCGATCTATCATGGCACAAGTGAAGAAGTTTTGGAAAAAGGCGCGGGACATGTCGACGTGACCGCTCTTCCGATCGGCGGAGTGAACCGGCATCCGGTCATCAGCGCGCACAGAGGTCTTCCAAGCGCGGAATTATTTACAAGGTTAGATGAATTGGAAAAGGGAGATCGTTTTTTTCTCCATATCCTTGATAAAACGCTCGCCTACAAGGTAGATCAGGTGAGAGTTATTAAGCCGGAAGAATTGGAACAACTGCAGACATATCACGATAAAGATTATGTGACGCTTCTGACTTGTACGCCTTACGGAGTGAATACACACAGGCTTTTAGTACGCGGAGAACGGATTCCGTATGAAGTGGCGGAAGAAAATGGGGGTGAGGCGTTCGATGATGAAAAGAATCAGGGAATGCCGCAATGGGTGAAAGAGTATGTTGTTATGATTATCGCAGGGATCTTGCTGCTTGTTTTCGCAGGCAGGATGTTTGCGGCGAGAAAATAAAAGAACCGCAGAACAGAAGAAAAGAAGACTACTGTTCTGCGGTATTTACTATTTCGTCAAAACTTCTACGCCGTCATTTGTGACAAGTACCATGTATTCGATCTGGGATGACAGTCCGTCGTCGATCGTGTATACAGTCCAACCGTTATCCTCATCAACGAAGAAGTCGGGACTGCCTTCATTGATCATCGGTTCGATCGTGAAGATCATACCGGGAACGAGAAGCATTTCACTTCCTTTTGGAGTGACATAGCTGACAAACGGATCTTCGTGGAATTCAAGTCCGATTCCGTGTCCGCCGATCTCTTCTACGACAGAATAGCCGTTTTCCCGGGCGTGAGTGTTGATCGCATGCGCGATGTCACCGAGATGTCCCCACGGTTTTGCGGCCGCAAGTCCGAGGTTGACGCATTCCTCTGTTACGCGGACGATTTTTTCGGCTCTTTCGGAAACCGTTCCGAGCTTAAACATACGGGAGGCGTCGGAAAAGTAGCCGTTTAAGATTGTAGAGACGTCAACGTTGATTATATCGCCGTCCTGAAGAATGATATTTTTATCCGGGATACCGTGGCATATTTCGTTGTTGAGCGAAGTGCAGACACTTTTCGGAAATCCCTGATAATTAAGCGGCGCGGGGATTCCCCCGTGTTCTTTCGTGAACGTATATACGATGTCGTCGATCTCGGCAGTGCTCATTCCGATGCGGATGTGCTTTGCGACTTCATCGAGTACAGCGGTATTTAATCTGGCGCTTTCTTTGATCTTTTCGATCTGTTCAGCCGTTTTGAGGATTGCCCGTGTCGGAACAATCTCGCCGCGTTCTGAATGCAGAAGAATTTTTTCTTCGATCGGCATATGGCATTTTTTGTATTTTTTGCCGCTGCCGCACCAACAGAGTTCATTTCTTTCCATGAATAACATCTCCTTGTAGTTATTTTATTACTGTATTTTAAAAGCGGTGAATGAAAAGGCCGCTTCGCAGTTTTGGTTCAAACCATGTTGATTTCGGAGGCATGAGAAGCCCGGCGTCCGCAACGCCCATCAATTCAGTCATAGAAGTGGGATACATTGCAAATGCGATCCCGCCTGTCTGATCTGCGGCGTCTTTCAGCGCGTCAAGTCCCCGGATTCCGCCGATAAAACGGATGCGGGAATCTGTTCTGGGATCGCTGATGCCCAGAACCGGGGAAAGGATGTGATCCTGTAAAACGGAAACATCCAGATCTTTTACCGGATCGCCGGAGAAAAGGTCTGCTTTTGCGTTTACACGATACCAGTTTCCGTCGGCATACATTCCGAATTCGCCTTTTTTCTGCGGGCGGACTGCTTCTACGCCGGCCAAAGCCACATCGAACCTGCTCTTTATTGTATCAAGAAATTGTTCAAATGTATACCCGTTCATATCCGTAACAACTCGATTGTAGTCGTAGATCGCCAGTTCGTCCGCGGGGAAGAGAACAGAAAGAAAATAATTGTATTCTTTTGTTTCTGAAAAATGGAGATCTTCTGCTCTGCGTTTCAGTCCGACTTTGACAGCAGAAGCTGCGCGGTGATGTCCGTCTGCAATGTACAGATGTGGAATCGCCTCAAAAATCTTAGAAATGTCAACGATCGTTGACGTTTTATCTATACGCCACACCTCGTGTCTTATCCCGTCGTCAGAGGTGAAGTCGTAGACTTCAGGTGTTAATCGGACGTTTTTGATGATCTCTCCTAGTTTTTTGTCGGCGCGGTAAGCGAGAAAGATCGGTCCGGTCTGGGCGCTGCATGCGTCGATGTGACGGATTCTGTCCTGCTCTTTTGCTTCCAGTGTATTTTCGTGTTTTAAGATCACATTGTTGCAATAATCGTCGATCGAAGCGCAGCCTACAAGCCCTGTCTGTGTTCTTCCGTTCATTGTAAGCGCGTATAAGTAGTAACAAGGTTCTTTGTCCTGAAGAAAAGAACCTTCATCGATCATACGGTTCAGTGTTTCAGATGCTGTTTTATATACTGCTTCGCTGTATGGATTTGTGCCTTTTGGAAGAAGCGTCTCGGCTCGGTCGATCTGAAGAAAAGACTTCGGTTCGGCAGCCACGATTTCTCTTGCTTCCTCGCTGTTGTATACATCATAAGGAAGGGCGGCTATGGCAGAAGCTAAGTCTGCGCGAGGGCGGATTCCTTTAAATGGTCGGATAATGCTCATAGTAGTACCTCCTAAAAATCATCTGTCAGATAACTATACCACAGGCGAAAGCGGTTTGTCACGGGAGAGTCGACCTGAAGTGCGGTAAAAGTGGATATCTGTATGGATGAACTATCGTAACAGTTCAGCCCGCGCCATTCGTAAAACCGCACTGCGTGCTTATTGTGGCTGGCGTCACTGTTTTACTCATGAATAGGCGCTTAGCACATACAGATATCCACTTGCAAAAACATGCAAGCATGTTTTGTGCTTCTTGGATATCTGTATGGCTGAACTGTTAGACAAAAACCGACATTTTACTTGCCCGAATTATAAAAATATAGTAGTATTAATTTTTAAAGGAGAGGAAATTATGTGGTATTGGATTATAGTAGCTTTACTTGTGTCGGGTTGTGCCGCGATGTTGTTTGTATCGTTTTCGGGAATCAAACAGAGCAAAGCGGAGTTGGCGCGGGCAGAAGGAAGAGGAAGAAAAAAACGTCGGGATGAATATGAAGATGAGTATGAGGCGGAAGTCCGCACGCGTTCAAAACGAGAACGAGAGGCGCAAGCGTATGCAAAGGATCAGCGCCCGAAACGTAAGAAACGCCGCTGGAAGATCATTCTGGAAGATATTGACAGTTGGGAAAAATATAGCTTTACATTTTGCGACAGCGTAGGGATCGGCAGAGGAAAGGACGGAAGCATGTATGAGAGATATCTTCCGCTCACTTCTGACGGAAGGATCTCCAAGCTTCATTGTGTAATCATACATAAGAATGACAAATTATATGTAAAAGACGAGGATTCGAGAAACGGTACATATTTAAACGGTGTCCGTATCGACCGGCCGATGGAGATCCAAAGAGACGATATTATCGGAGTCGGGGAGACGCGGCTTGAAGTGCAGAGGATTTTGCGTGAGAGCGATTAAACACAGCATATAGAAAAGAACAGTCCGTTTTGCGGGAAGGCAGACAGTTGCCGCACTGTAAAGCGGGCTGTTTGCCGTATAGGAAGCGGCGCGTTTTTGGCAGTCACATTTTCGGGGAATGAACATATAGTACACATATAATATCAGTTCGGGAGTGAGTGCGATGAACGAAAAACTGCCTTATTATATGGCTTATCCGATGCCCTTTTCTTTTGATGACGAGCGGATCGAGAGAATGGATCTTGAATATTTGAAAAGTATGTATCCGAAGATTCCGAAACGGATTCTTCCGTATGTAGAAGAAGAATGCGACCGTATGGAATACGAAAACAGTATGGTGTACGACGCATATCCTGATAAACTGCAGTTGAAGCTGATGTGCACACGGGTGTGTGACAATATCAGACGGCATGAACATATTTGCCGGGAAGAGGATGAGAAGGAGGAAGATTTATCCGAAGATGAAGCAATAACTATGGAGAATCTGAGGGATCTTGTGGAGGTAATGCTGTTTCAGGAGTTATACAAACGCCGTTGTGACCACAGAAGATGTTGTCGCAGATTTTTTAAATAAGCGGAACTGTTTTATGCAAGTTTTGTGAGGCGAAGCGGAACTGTTTGGCAAAAAATATGTTTTAGTTGAAAATTACATGGAATATTTGCTTGAATTTTATGTATATTTTACAGAAATTTTCAAAGAAGCTCTCTTGATTTACTATTAAGATGAAATGTGATAAAATAAATAAGATATAGTAATGTATATTAGGTGGGGAATAAAATAAGGCGGAGAATACATATGAAAAAAAATTTGATTTTTATAGGGATGCCCGCAGTAGGAAAGAGTACGGTCGGCATCGTTGTGGCGAAGCGTCTCGGAATGCAGTTTATCGATACAGATCTGTTGATCCAGGAACAGGAGAAGAAACTTTTGTGTGAGATTATAGCCGAAGTGGGAGAAGATGGGTTTATTGAGATCGAAAACAGGGTGAATGCAGACGTCGATGCGGAAAACGCGGTCATTTCCCCGGGCGGAAGTGTGATTTATTGCGAAGAGGCGATGAAACATTATAAAAATATCGGAACGGTCGTATATTTGAAAGCGTCTTATCAGACAATAAAAAAGAGAATCCGCAATCCGAAAAAGCGCGGAGTTGTTCTGCGCGACGGACAGACGTTTCGGCAGCTTTATGAAGAGCGCGTGAAGTTCTTTGAAAAATATGCGGATATTACGATCTGTGAAGACGGATGCGAGATCGAAGATACGATAGAAAATGTCCTGGAAGAAGTAAAAAACTTGACAATGTACAGTGAACAACACTAGAATGATACGTTGACAAAAGTTGGGATTTAAAAAAAGCCGGATATGTGGTAGAATAAAAACGGCAGACTGAAAAGATATTATAAAGAATATAAGATAGAAAAGAGATATAGAAAAAACGTACGGGAAAGTACAAGTATGATAATAAAATCTAAACAGAGGTGTGATATGGAACAATATATCATAAAAGGCGGAAATCCGCTTGTCGGAGAAGTGGAGATCGGCGGCGCGAAAAATGCGGCGCTTGCAATTTTGGCGGCTGCAATCATGACGGATGAGACTGTTCAGATCGATAATCTTCCTGATGTGAATGATGTGAATGTGATGTTGGAAGCGATCGAGGGAATCGGCGCGATGGTGCAGAGGATCGATCGTCATACAGTAAAGATCAACGGAAGTACGATCGGCGATTTTAATATAGAGTATGATTACATTAAGAAGATCAGAGCGTCTTACTATTTGCTGGGAGCTCTTCTCGGGAAATATAAAAGGGCGGAAGTCGCGCTGCCGGGAGGATGCAATATCGGAAGCAGACCGATCGATCAGCATTTGAAAGGATTTCGGGCTCTTGGAGCGGACGTTGATATTGAACACGGCAAGATTGTCGCAGAGGCGGAGAAACTTCGCGGAACGCATTTGTATTTTGATGTTGTGACAGTCGGGGCAACGATCAATGTGATGATGGCGGCTGCTATGTCCGAAGGTCTTACGATCATGGAAAACGTGGCGAAAGAGCCGCATGTTGTTGATGTGGCAAACTTTTTAAACAGCATGGGCGCGAATATCAGAGGCGCAGGTACTGACGTGATCAAGATTCGCGGCGTGAGATCGCTTCATAAGACGGAGTATTCCATCATACCGGATCAGATCGAAGCGGGAACATTTATGTTTGCGGCTGCGGCGACAAAAGGAGACGTAACGGTATTGAACGTAATTCCGAAGCATCTTGATGCGACGATCTCTAAATTAGTGGATATCGGATGCGAAGTGGAAGAGTTTGACGATGCGGTTCGCGTTGTTGCAAAGAAGCGTCTGAGGTGTACCCAGGTGAAGACGCTTCCGTATCCGGGATATCCGACGGATATGCAGCCTCAGATCGGGGTGGCGCTCGCTTTGGCAAAAGGAACGAGTACGATCACGGAAAGTATTTTTGAGAATCGTTTCAAATATCTCGGTGAACTGGTCCGTATGGGAGCACAGGTAAAAGTGGAAGGCAATTCTGCGACGATTGAAGGCGTTGAGCGGTTTTCGGCTGCTCGTGTGAGCGCGCCGGATCTTCGCGCGGGAGCAGCGCTTTGCATTGCGGGTCTTGCGGCGGAAGGCATTACGATCGTGGATGATATCGTTTATATTCAGAGAGGATATGAGCGGTTTGAAGAGAAACTTAGAGGGCTCGGCGCTATGATCGAGCGTGTATCCAGTGAAAAAGAGATTCAGAAGTTTAAATTGAAAGTTGGTTAAAAAAAGGCAGAACCGAGAAACGGTTCTGCCTTTTGGCTCTTTCGGCGATGGAAGATATAAAAAGAAAAAGTGCGGTTTCCGGGAAGTGGAAAGGAAACTGCACTTTTGGCGTTTTGGATAGTTTTTATCGGATTTTTCGAGTGGACTCCCGTACTTTTAATTCTACAGGGAGAAGGATCTGCTGTTTTAATACGGAGTTGCTTTTGATCTGACGAATCAACACTTCTGCCGCCAGTTTTCCCATTTCGGCAGAAGGAAGCCGGACGGTTGTCAGGGCAGGCGAAAAATTCTTGGAAAGGGAGATGTCATTAAAGCCGACGACACCGATGTCCTGAGGACATTTTAAGTTCAGCTTTTTAAGCTGAGAAAGGATGACGCTTGCCAGAGAATCCGAACCGGCGAAGATCACTTCGGTTTCGGGATGCTTTGAGAGCAGTTCCTTTACCTGTGCCGCACATACTTTTGAATCCCAGTCGCAGTTATAGATCAGTTCGGGATCGTAAGGAATATTATTTGCCCGAAGCGTTTCACGGAAGATCATCATGCGGCAGCAGGAGTCGAAGTCGGATGGGGCGGATGAGTTGGAAGCGCCGCCGATGTAGGCGATCTTTTTGTAACCGCATTTGATAATGTGGTCGAAGATCAGTTGGTTTGCATATACGGTGTTGTATCCTATATTGCAGTATCCGTCAATATAGTTGTCGACAAATACGATTTTTTTATTGAGCGTTGTAATAAATTCAAGAGTTTCGGGCGGAATTTCCGTAATGATCAGTCCGTCCAGTTCCGAAAGCTGCTTTTTGAGTCCGGGAGTCATATTATGCAGCTGGGAATAGCTTACGATCAGGGAAATAAACGCATTGTGAGATGCGCAGTAAGATTGAATCCCTCCCAGAATATCATTGAAATAAGGATCGGAGTAACTATAAGTAAGAGACATGATGCAGCCGATGTGGAGCTGACTTTTTTTTCCTGTATACTGATAATGAAGTTCCTCTGCTGTTTTCAGAACGCGTTCTCTTGTTTCCTGACTTGCCCGAAAATCGGGATCGTTAGAAAGAATTTTGGAAACAGTAGTAATGGAAACGTTTGCCGCTTTTGCGACTTCTCTAATTGTAGCCATAATATCCCTCCTTGTTTAGTAAACATAGTATCACAAAAAATAGAGAATGTAAACCTAAATTTTATGTAAATTATCAACAAAAAATAAAGTTTAGTAAACAAAATAGGTTAAAATAACTATAAAAACCAGACAAAAATAAAATAATTTGTTAAAATTACTTGAAAATAAATAAAACAAATATTATTATCTAGATAAACAAAGACAGATTGTTTAGTAAACGGAGGTGCAACATGAAAAAATTTACATTTATAGGAGCAGGATCTTTGGATTTTACAAAAGATCTTGTAAGAGACATTCTTACGTTCGAGGCATTTCGGGATGCGGAACTTATGTTGATGGACATTGATCCGAAACGTCTTGAATATGCGGTAAAAGGAGTACAGAAAATCGTAGATGCCGGAAAATATCCGGCAGTAGTAAAAGGAACGCAGGACCGGAAAGAAGCATTGAAAGATGCGGATGGCGTTCTGATCACGATTTTGCAGGGAGGTGTGGAAGTATGGCGTCATGATATCGAGATTCCGAAGAAATATAATGTAGATATTTGTGTAGGAGATACGCGTGGCCCGTCCGGTATTTTCCGTTTTTTGAGAACGGCTCCGGTGCTTCTCGATATTATAAGAGACTGTGAAGAGGTATGTCCGAACGCGGTAGTTCTCAATTATACGAATCCGATGGCAATGCTCGTAAGTTATCTGCAGTCGATGTCTGACATGAATATTACAGGATTATGTCACAGTGTTCAGGGAACGGCGGAAATGCTTGCAAAATGGATCGGAGCAGAAGAAAAGCAGGTTCGTTATACATGTGCAGGAATCAATCATCAGGCGTTTTATCTTGATTTTGAAGTGGATGGAAAAGATGCTTATCCGGATCTTTATAAAGCAATCGAAAGAGAAGAAGTGGCGGCTGAAGAACCTGTCAGAATCGAAATGTTCAAGAAACTTGGATATTTTAATACAGAATCGTCGGGACATAATTCGGAATATGTGGCATGGTTTAGAAAACGTCCCGATCTGATCGAAAAATATTGTACTCACGGAACAGGATGGAATCCGGGAGCGTACGGATTTATACTGGATGAGTATTTAGGACGGGAAGATACATGGGAAAAGGAATATACGGACTGGCTTGAAAACGGAGAAGTCGATCTTGAAAGAGGAGAGGAATACGCTTCCAATATTTTCAACGCAGTGTTCGGCGATCACACACCTTACTTCTTTAACGGAAACCTGAAAAACCATGGTTATATTACAAATGTGAAACAAGGCGTATGTGTGGAAGTTCCGACAGTCGCAACAGAAGCGGGAATCGTTCCGATCAAACAGATCACGCTTCCGGATCATCTGGCAGTGCTTGTAAATAATTCGGCGCTGATCGAAGACCTTGCCGTGAAAGCTGCCATTGAAGGCGATCCGAACCTTGTATTCCAGGCTGTTTTGTATGATCCGCTTACAAGCGCGGTCTGCAGCATGGATGAAATCCTGAACATGGTTCAGGAGATGCTTGATAAAAATGCAGAGTATTTGAGTTACTTTAAGTCGTTAAAGATAAATATGGAGGTGCTTCATGAAAAAGAGAATCGTTAGTTTAATATTATGTGGGCTCATGGTATTTTCAGCGGCAGGATGTTCAGGCGGCGGAGAAAATAAAGCAGGAAAAGACGACGTTACACTGACAATGTGGACACATATCAATGAGCCGTGGAATGCGGCATATAAAGATGCGATCAAAGAGTTTGAATCGGAAAATGAAGGCGTTCGGATTAAACTTGAGACGTTCCCATATGATGAGTTTGAATCAAAAGTACAGACCGCTTTGATCGATGGTGAAGGCGGAGCGGATATTTATGAATTGTGGGGAGGCTGGGCATTAGATTTTACTCCTTACGGAACATTGATGGAACTGCCGGAGGAAATGGCAGAAAAAGTGAGAGAAGAAAATTACGAGCCGACATACGGAGCACTTGAGTATGAGGATAAAATGTATGGTATCCCGCTGGAATATAATATCGAGTACGGCGGAATGCTTGTGAACGATACATTGCTCAAGGCGAAGGGGCTTACTGTTCCGAAAACATGGGAAGAACTTCGTAAAACGGCAATCGAAGGAACAGAGCACGACGGCAATATTTTCCAGTGCAAAGGTTTTGATTTTGTGAACTGGGATTCCGTGCCATATTATTTCCTTGCCTTTATCCTTCAGCAGGATGCGGATTACATGACGGCGGACGGAAAATTCGACGTGACGACAGATGCGGCTAAGACAGCGTTTAATGAACTTGCGACAATGGTGACAGAAGATAAAGTTACAGATCTTGAAGGACTGACAGGCGGAGCGGATATGGAAGGTTATCAGCAGTTATATGCCGGACGCAACATGATCGTACCGCGCGGACCGTGGACGATCTCCGAAGGAGAACAGTCATTCGGATTAAAACTCGGCACGGATTTTGATTATGCAGCTATGCCGCAGTATGGAAACAATCAGAAATTTGCTTCGGAAAACGGATGGTCGCTGGCGGTAAGTTCCAGTTGTAAAGAACAGGAAATCGCTTTGAAATTCCTTGAATATCTGTATCAGGATGATGTTATGTTAGAGCATAACATACGCTGCACACAGATTCCGGCAAAGAAAAGTCTGGCTCAGAGCGAAGAGTACAAAAAAGAAGTTCCGTACGCGGACGTTCTTGTAGGAATTCTCGATCAGGGACAGTTTATCGGAAACTTTAACACGGATCGTCTGAAAGAAACAATCAACAATACGTTTGTTTCCTATTGTTCCGGGGAATACGGATCGTTGGACGAGGCGATGGAAGATATGAATACGAAACTGAATGGAATACTGGAATAAAATAAAAAGACTGCCGTAAAACGGCAGTCTGACTCACAAGGGGGTGCGTCATGAAAAATAAAAAATTTGTAGGGACGGTCATGGTACCGGCTATGCTGCATATGTTTGTATTTATCGTTATCCCGATCGTGATAGGTCTTGTGATTTCTTTCTTTAACTATAATCCACTCAGTTCAGACAATAAATTTATAGGACTGGAAAACTTTGTAAGGCTTGTTCAAGACGCGGATTTTCGTAAGGCGCTTTTAAATACGCTGTTATTCGTGCTCATCACGGTTACTTTGAATATCGGCATCGCGCTCGTTGTGGCGCAGATGATCTCATGGTTTAAATCAAATAAGGTGAGAAGTTTTTTCCGTATGGTATTTTTCCTGCCGTGTATTGCGCCTATGGTTGCAACATCCGTTGTATTTGCCCGTTCTATCTTCCCGACGACAACAGGATTTCTGAACGTGGCTCTGAACAAGATCGGGATCGACTCGATCAACTGGCTCGGAGATCCGAAAGTAGTGATGATCTCACTTATTATTTATACGATCTGGGTAGACGTCGGTTATAACGTGATCCTGTTTTCGGCAGGTATTGACGGAATTCCTTCTTATGTGTATGAGGCGGCAGATCTGGACGGAGCGAGCGAATGGGTAAAATTCCGCAAGATTACATGGCCTTTGCTTGGAAGAAGCTTTCAGTTTGTCATTGTACAGACGTTGATCTCACATTTTCAGATGTTTGCGCAGTTTGCAGTGCTCATTTTGAAAGACGGCCCTCAGAATTCAGGACTTGTTCTTTCAAGATATATTTACAAGATGGCGTTTGAGTATAAAGACATGGGATATGCATCGGCTGTGTCGCTTGTTCTCTTTGTCATTATTATGACACTGTCATTGATCGAGCAGAAGAAGAGTGCGGTAGACTGGGAGTATTAGGAGGCATATTATGAAAATGTTAAAAGACAAAAAGAACAGAAAACTAAGGATTATTTCATTCGTGATTTTGTTTTTGGCAGCGATCGTGTTTCTTGCGCCGTATTTTTGGATGCTTTCCAATTCCTTTAAATCTACGAAAGAGATTTTGCTGGAGCCTACGAATATGCTGCCGAAGCAGTTTACGCTTGACGGATATGTGAAAGTGATTACAGATTCGCCGTTTTTCAGATGGATGGGAAATTCGCTTTTTGTAACGGTTATTGATACGCTTGTCGTTTTGTTTACGAGCTCTTTGATCGGATTTGTGCTGTCGAAATATAAATTCAAACTGAACAAATTTTTGTTTTATGTAATATTGATCACAATGATGATGCCGACGGCGGCAATGATGATCCCGAACTTTTTGCTTATATCAAAACTGGGATGGTATGATAAGATCATTTCTCTTGTTGTGCCTACGTTTGTAAATGCATTTGGAATTTTCCTGTGCAAACAGTTTATCGACGATATGCCGAAGGAACTTTTCGAGTGTGCGATGCTTGATAATGCGGGGCCGTTTACGATCTATCGAAAGATCGTGCTTCCGGGAATCCGCCCGGCGCTCGGAAGTCTGACGATCTTTACCTTTTTAGGATTGTGGAATGATTACCAGACGCCGTTGATCTATTTGAACAGCTCGGAAAATATGACTCTGCCTCTTGCAATGTCGTATTTTTCAACTCAGCATTTATCGGATCTTTCGGCGACGATGGCTGCCGCTTCCCTTATTATGATTCCTGCGTCGATCGTATTTATTATATTCCAGAAGCAGTTCATCAAAGGAATTACGATGACCGGAATGAAATAACGAAAAATGTGGAAAAGAAAAAGTTAAAAAAGCAAGAAGTATAAAGATAAAATGTAAATGCTAAGAACATAAAAAGAGGAAAACATAAAAAAGAGAATCAGAAGGGGTGATTCTGTATGGAATTGGAAAAATTTGATCCTGTCTGCGCCGCAGTGCTGAAAAAAACAGAAATTGAAAAACCGGCATATCCGGTGATAGATTTCCATATGCATATGGGAAAAATGCTGTTGGGCGAATCGTATGAAACAAAGTATGACACGAAGGAATATGTCCGGGAACTGCAAGATGCCGGCGTTGTATGCGCTGTGAATATGGATGGATATTTCGGAAAAGATCTGGAAAAGATGCAAAAGAAACAAGAAGGATTCGAGGAAATGTTTTTTAATTTTATGCAGCTTGATTTTTCTGCGTATGATGATCCTGATTTTTGCGATAAAACGAAAAAGGTAATAGAAGATTCCTGTATGCGCGGATGCCGGGGGATCAAATTATGGAAAGATCTTTCGCTGTGGGAGCGGGATAAATACGGCAGGCCGATCCGTACAGATGATCCTCGTTTTGATATCATCTATGATACGGCGGCGAAACTGCACATTCCGGTGCTGATGCATGTAGCTGATCCGGCGGCGTTTTTTACTCCGAAAAGTGAAAAAAATGAACGATGGGAAGAGCTTGATGTCTGTCCGGAATGGGATTTTTCAGATCATGAAAAGTATATGAGTTTTGAAGAACTTATGGAAATGCAAGAGAATACGGTACGCAGTCATCCGGAAACGACGTTTGTGATCGCTCATGTCGGAAGTTACGCGGAGAATCTGGAATGGGTAAGCGGGCAGCTGGAAAAATATCCGAATATGTATATAGATGTTGCGGCCCGGCTGGCGGAGCTGGGAAGAGTTCCGTACAGTGCGAAGAAGTTTTTTGTGAAGCATCAGGATCGGATCTTGTTCGGTACGGATTGTACGCCGCTTGGTATGGGATATCATAAGATTTATTATCGTTTCTTCGAGACAAAAGACGAGTATTTTCCGTATCAGCCCGAAGGAGAACTTCCGGGACAGGGAAGATGGGCAATCTACGGAATCGGACTGGAAGATGAGATCTTGAAAAAGATATATTATAAAAATGCATGTAAAGTTCTTTCTCTTGATGAAAACCGCTTTGTAGGAGGTGTGAGATGAGACGGTATTTAAGCGTTGATTGTGGCGGAACAAAGACGGCGTTTCTTTTGTGCCGTGAAACGGGAGAGCTGGAAGCTGCGTGTACGTTAGGCCCCGGCAACTATATGGTGAACGGAATCGATCATGTGCTGTCAGTATTAAAAGACGGTATTTTGCAGATCTGCTGTCAGGCGGCAATCGCGCAAAGTGAGATCACTCACAGTTTTATAGCTATCGCAGGGTTTAAAGATATACCGGCGGATGTGCCGGTGCTTACCCGCCTTGTACGGGAAACGTTTCCGAGGATGTCGATCACTCTCGGGAACGATACGGAAAATGCACTGGCAGGATCTCTTCTCGGAAAACAGGGAATCCATGTGATCGCCGGAACGGGATCGATCGGGCTTGGATTTGACAAGGACAGTTACTATGTGCGAAGCGGCGGATGGCATCATCTTTTCGGAGGGGATGAAGGAAGCGGTTATTGGATCGGATGTCAGTTGATCCGGCATTTTACAATGCAGGCGGACGGAAGAGAAGAAAAAACGATGATGTTTGATTATATTTTGGAAAAATACGGTCTTGCGTGTCCTGAAGAGATATTAAGGCTCGTTATTAATGAGTGGAAGGGAGAACGGGATAAGATCGCATCTATGTCAAAAGATGCATATGAACTTGCGGAACAGGGCGATTCTGCGGCGGCAGGCATTTTTAAAAGCGCGGCGCGCGAACTTGCGAAGATCGTAAAAGGCGTGTACAGAAACGGGAATTTTGATATACCGGTTTATGTGTCTTATTCCGGAGGTGTGTTCAAAGCGATGAAGTATATAAAAGAAACGCTGGAAGAAGAGCTGCGGGACGTATCGTGCGTTTTCACAGAGCCGTGTCTGCTCCCGTCGGCAGGCGGGATTATACTGGCGTGCAGAGCTGCGGGAAACGAAGTGAGTGAACAGATGATAGAAAATCTGCGTACGGCACAGCATATGCGGGTATAAAATTGATATGAAAAAATGAAAGAAAAGTATAAAAAATATATTGGAAATAAAGCCTTTTATATGATGGTCATGGCGATCGCCGTTCCGATCATGATCCAGAACGGACTTACAAATTTTGTGAACCTTTTGGACAATATTATGGTTGGAAGACTGGGAACAGAAGAGATGTCGGGTGTTTCGATCGTCAATCAGATCATATTTGTGTATAATTTATGTATTTTCGGCGGAACAGCAGGTGTGGGAATCTTTACCGCCCAATATTTCGGACAAAAAAATGATGAAGGGATACGCAGTACATTCCGATATAAGATTTGGTTGGCGCTGATAATTACTGTCGGCGCCGCTTTTCTTCTTCTGTTTTTCGGAAAGCAGCTGATTCTTTTGTATCTGATGGGAGAAAACGGAGGAAATGAAAAGCTGGCGCTGGAATATGGGATGACGTATCTTCGGATTATCTTATTGGATCTTCCGGCGTTTATGATCCTGCAGGTTTATGCCAGTACGATGCGTGAGTGCGGGGAAACAGTAGTGCCGATGAAGGCGGGAGCTGCGGCTGTGGCGGTCAATCTTATTTTCAATTATCTGCTGATATACGGAAAGTTCGGATTCCCCCGGCTGGGGGTGGCGGGAGCGGCTGTGGCAACGGTGCTTTCGCGTTATACGGAAACGGCGATCGTCGTAATATGGGCGCATACCCATGAGAAAGAAAATACATATATGACAGGACTTTATAAAACGTTGTCCGTGCCCCGGGATCATGTAAAAAAATATTTTATAAAGGGAACGCCGCTTTTGCTGAACGAAGCGTTATGGTCTTTCGGTATGGCGGTTTTGGCACAAAACTATTCTGTGCGCGGGCTGACGGTGATCGCGGCGATGAACATAGCGAATACGATCAATAACTTATTCAGCGTTGTGTTTGCGGCGATGGGAGAATCCGTGGCGATCATAGTCGGGCAGGCGCTTGGCTTCGGAGATATGAAAAGAGCGAGAGAGATCGACAATAAGATGATTGTATCCTGCGTTCTTATCAGTTTCGCAGTATCGGTTTTTATGTTTCTTTTCGCGCCGTTTTTCCCCCGGATTTATAATACGACGGAAGCTGTGCGAAAGGCGGCTATGGGACTTGTTTTGGCACAGGCGGTGTTTATTCCCCAGAATGCATTTCTCAACGCCGCTTATTTTACCCTTCGGGCAGGCGGGAAAACAGGTGTCACTTTTTTCTTTGACTGTGTATTCTTATGGTGCGTCAACATTCCGATCGTTTTTGTTTTATGCCGATATACCGGACTTGCCCCGTGGGCGGTCTACAGTGCGATGCAGATCGGGGAATGGCTGAAGTGTATTGCGGGCGCGGTAATGGTGAAAAAGGGAGTGTGGCTTGAGAACCTGACCGGTAAAGGGGAAGATGAAAAATATCTTCTGCGGGAAAATGAAGAAAAGCATTGACATTTCCGAGTGTACATTGTAAAGTCTTGTTTGTAACAAAACAGTTTAATAAAAATACTTTCTCTTATTCAGAGCAGTGGAGATACAAAGGATCTGAGAAGCTGCGGCAACCCCTGAACAGGAAGGTGCCAACCTGAGCGAGTCATCGAACAATAAGAGGATTGTTGTGATAGAGAGACAGTCCGCTTTTACGGGCTGTTTTTATTTGCGGCGGCGAGTCAAAGTCCGGGTCATCCGGGGATCTTGACGACTGCTTATGATCCGAAGCAGTCTGCCGCAGGCAGATATCTTTCTTGATCGTAAAGAAATAGAGAAAGTGAACGAAAGGAGAATGGTTATGGAGAGAGAAAAGATTTTATTTACTTCCGAGTCGGTTACGGAAGGACATCCGGACAAGATGTGCGATCAGATTTCGGACGCTATTTTGGATGAACTTATGAAGCAGGATCCGATGAGCCGTGTCGCATGTGAGACATGCTGTACGACAGGCGTCGTTATGGTGATGGGAGAGATCACGACGAAAGCTTATGTAGATATTCCGAAGATCGTACGTGACACGGTTCGTGAAATCGGCTATACAAGAGGAAAATACGGATTTGACGCCGATACATGCGGCGTGATCACAACGATTGACGAACAGTCGTCCGATATTGCGATGGGAGTGGATAAAGCGCTCGAAGCAAAAGAAAATAAAATGTCAGAAGACGATATTGAAGCCATCGGAGCAGGAGATCAGGGAATGATGTTCGGTTATGCGTCTGATGAAACAGAAGAATATATGCCGTATCCGGCGGCGATGGCGCATAAGCTTGCGCGCCGTCTAACAGAAGTAAGAAAGAACGGAACACTGCCGTATCTTCGCCCGGACGGGAAAACACAGGTAACTGTGGAATATGATGAAAACGGCGTTCCAAAGCGTTTGGATGCGGTTGTGCTTTCTACACAGCACGATCCTGAAGTGACGCAGGAGCGGATTCATGAAGATATTAAGAAATATGTATTCGATGAAGTGATTCCGGCAAATATGACAGATGATGAAACAAAGTTTTTCATTAATCCGACAGGACGTTTTGTGATCGGAGGACCTCATGGAGACAGCGGTTTGACAGGACGTAAAATCATTGTTGATACTTACGGAGGAATGGCGCGTCACGGCGGCGGAGCTTTCTCGGGAAAAGATTGTACAAAAGTGGATCGTTCCGCGGCATATGCGGCGCGTTATGCGGCGAAAAATATTGTTGCGGCAGGTCTTGCGAGACGATGCGAGATCCAGCTTTCTTATGCCATCGGCGTAGCGCAGCCGACGTCGGTATCCGTAGATACGTTCGGCACAGGGAAGGTTTCGGATACAAAGCTTGTGGAGATCATCCGTGAGAACTTTGATTTCCGTCCGGCGGGAATTATTAAAATGCTGGATCTGCGCAGACCGATCTATAAGCAGACCGCTGCGTACGGACATTTTGGAAGACTTGACGTTGAACTGCCGTGGGAAAAACTGGACAAAGCAGACGATCTGAAAAAATATCTTGAATCATAAAACAGATTTACCGGCGGGAAAGACCGGTATAGAAAAAGGATAGAAAACTAAGATGACGATTCGGCCGTCTTTTCGATACAGGGTAACGGATATCCATATCGAAGAGGCGGCTGATTTGTTTATAAAAAGTTTCGTTGAAGAAGGGGAGGGGTAACGGTATAATATATAATATCATGCAAAAGTGAGAATCTGTTTTAGGAGGAGCGCCTATGAAGCTTAGGACAAAATTGATCGTGGCATTTATGTCTGTTATGATTTTGCCGATGATCTTTTTGAATGTAGTGATGCATACGTTCGCGTCGCGGGAAGTAGGAGAACTTCAGCAGCTTTATATGATTGTCGTATTCATCACAACGACGCTGCTGATTTATTGGATCTACCGTTCGGTTTCTGTTCCGCTGGCGAAACTGCAGAAGGCGGCAAGAAATATCAAGGAAGGGAATCTTGATTTTGAGATCAGGCAGGAGTCGGATGATGAGATCGGACAACTCTGTCAGGATTTTGAGGAGATGAGGCTTAGGCTGAAGGCGAACGCGGAAGAGAAGGTTGCATTCGACCGGGAGAACAAGGAGCTGATCAGTAATATTTCCCACGATCTGAAAACACCGATCACGGCGATCAAAGGATATGTGGAAGGAATCATGGACGGGGTTGCGGATACCCCCGAAAGGATGGACAGATACATTAAGACAATATATAATAAAGCAAATGAGATGGATCTTTTAATCAACGAACTGACGCTTTATTCCAAGATCGACACGAATCGTATTCCGTATAATTTTACGACGATATCGGCGAAAGGGTATTTTGGAGACTGCGGGGAAGATCTGCATATGGAGCTTGAGTCGAAAGGAATCGAATTTACTTATTGCAATACGATGGAAGAAGACTGCAAGGTGATCGTTGATCCCGAGCAGCTTAGAAGGGTGATCAATAATATCGTATCGAATTCGTTGAAATATATGGACAAGCCGAACGGAAAAGTCACGATGGAAGTAAAAGATGTCGGCGATTTTATACAGGTTGAATTAGGCGACAACGGCAAAGGGATCGCCGCAAAAGACCTGCCGTACATTTTCGATCGCTTTTACAGGACGGATGCTTCCCGCAATTCATCGAAAGGCGGAAGCGGAATCGGTTTGTCGATCGTGAAGAAGATCGTGGAAGAACATGGCGGAAATATATGGGCGACCAGTGAAGAGGGCGCCGGAACAACAATGTATTTTGTAATCAGAAAATATCAGGAGGTATCTATTGATGAGTAAGCGTATTTTGATCGTAGAGGATGAAGAGAGTATTGCGGATCTTGAGAAAGATTATCTTGAACTGAGCAACTTTGAGGTGGAAGTGGCGAATGACGGAGATACAGGTCTGCAAAAAGGACTGGGCGGAGATTTTGACCTGATTATTCTTGATCTGATGCTCCCGGGAGTTGACGGTTTTGAAATATGCCGTCAGATCAGAGATCAGAAGAATACGCCGATTATTATGGTTTCTGCCAAAAAAGACGATATTGATAAAATCAGAGGTCTGGGCCTTGGAGCGGATGATTATATGACGAAGCCGTTTAGCCCGAGTGAGCTTGTGGCCCGCGTGAAAGCGCATCTTGCCAGATATGAACGGCTGATCAACAGCAATGCGGAGGAAAATGAAGTGATCGAGATCCGCGGATTGAAGATCGATACGACGGCGAGACGCGTATGGGTCGGAGGAGAAGAGCGGTCATTTACGACGAAAGAGTTCGATCTTCTTACATTTTTGGCGAGTCATCCGAATCATGTGTATACGAAAGAAGAGCTGTTTCGCGAGATCTGGGATATGGAGTCGATAGGAGATATCGCGACTGTGACAGTGCATATTAAGAAGATTCGGGAGAAAATCGAATATGACACGTCTCATCCACAGTATATCGAGACGATATGGGGAGTGGGATATCGCTTTAAAGTGTAATGGCATGACGAAAACACAGTTTGATTTTATATTTGTCATGAGAGAAAAGGGGTTTCGTTTTTCGGAACTCCTTTTCTATTGTAAATGAGAATAAATGCGTGTATCATATAGAAGTCAAAAGGGAAGCGGCATAATATGGAATATATATGCCGTGTATGGGGAAAACAGATTAAGATCATAGGGTGGTTTTTAGAAATGGAAAAGAAAAAAAAGAGTCCGAGGAGACTGAAGTTCAATACGGTGCAGACGGTTGTTATCGGATTTTTCGGGGTGATACTCGGGGGCGGAATACTTTTGAGCCTTCCGATCTGTAATCAGAAGCCGATCGAGTTTATAGACGCGCTTTTTACGTCTGTCAGCAGCGTATGCGTTACCGGCCTTGTGACGATTGTTCCGGCGGAACAGTTTACATTGCTAGGGAAAATTATTTTACTGCTTTTGATACAGGTCGGCGGACTTGGAGTGATCGCCTGCATGTCTGCGTTTTTCCTTTTATTGGGAAAAAAGATCAATATGAAAGGAAGAATCACGATCCAACAGGCATATGGACTGGATACGCTTTCAGGTCTTGTAAAGTTCGTGATCCGTATTTTAAAAGGAACGTTTTTGGTAGAGGGGATCGGCGCGGTACTTTTTTCGCTCCGGTTTATTCCTGAGTTTGGGTTTATAAAAGGCGTCGGTTACGCAATCTTTCATTCTGTTTCGGCATTTTGCAACGCGGGTATCGATATACTTGGAAGTACGAGCTTTATACAGTATTCAGGGTCGTGGCTTATTAATTTTACGACAATGTTTCTGATCGTTATGGGCGGACTTGGTTTTCCGGTATGGCATGACATTGCGATCAATATAAAAAAGATGACGGAAATCAAGAAAAGACCTTTAAAATGGCTGTTTACAAGACTTTGTCTGCAAAGTAAGATCGTTCTTACGATGACGGGACTTCTAATCCTGTGCGGCGCCGTCGGATTTTTCCTGCTGGAGTTTAACAACCCCGAAACAATGGGAGATATGAATCTTCTTGAGAAGATGACGGCATCTTTATTTCAGTCGGTGACGACAAGAACGGCGGGATTTGCGACAGTTCCGCAAGGAGACTTAAGAGAAAGTTCGAAGCTTTTGGGCTGTATGCTTATGTTCATCGGAGGATCTCCGGCGGGTACGGCAGGCGGCGTTAAGACAACGACGATCGCGATGCTTTTGCTGACGGTTCTCTGTGTACTGAAAAACAAAAGAGATACAGAGTGTTTTGCAAGAAAGATTGATAATAATATCGTCAGATCGGGAATTACGATCACAATGATCACTTTGATCTTCCTGATGTCGGGAATTACCGCACTGACAATCTTTGAACCCGGAATTGATTTCCTTGATCTTACTTATGAAGCGGCGTCCGCAATGGGAACGGTCGGACTGACGGCAGACCTTACTCCGATCCTGAGCAGGGGAAGTCATGTGATCCTTATGATCCTTATGTATGTCGGAAGGATAGGACCGCTTACTATGGCGCTTGCATTATCGGGAAGAAGCGATAAGATTTCTAAGTTCAGAGAACTTCCGGAAGAAAATGTGATGCTCGGCTAAGTGGGAGAGACAACGTAATGCTTGGATAATTGGGAAAGAAAATGCAATGCAGAGCATGAAGATGAGAATATGGACAGAGAAATAAAAAAGTAGAAATACAAAACCGGAAATGTAAAGACAGAAGCATTTAAAAGGAGGGAACATATTATGGATAAACAATTTGCGGTGTTGGGACTTGGAAGTTTCGGGTCAAGCGTTGCGCTTACATTGGAAAATATGGGATGCGATGTGCTCGTCGTAGACGAGTCTTACGAGAAAGTACAGGAAATATCCGACAAAGTTTCTTACGCGGTCAAAGCGGACGTGTCAGAGCCTGACGCGCTGCAGGCTCTCGGAGGACGTAATCTTGACGGAGTGGTAGTTGCCATTTCGGAAAGTTTAGAGGCAAGTATTATGGCGACGATGCTTTGCAAAGAAATGGGAATTCCTCTCGTCGTTGCAAAGGCGAAAGACAAACTTCAGGGCGCGATCCTGCAAAGAGTCGGAGCGGATCGTATCGTGTATCCTGAGATCGAGATGGGAAGCCGCGTGGCAAAAAGCCTCGTGTCGAAAGAATTTGTGGACTGGATCTCTCTTTCAAATGATTACAGTATGGTAGAGATCGTCGTGCCGCAAAACTGGGTAGGAAAGAGTCTTGTCGATCTCGGAGTCAGAGAGCGTCTGGGAATCAATGTCGTCGGTATTATCAAGAACGGAAAGATCGAAGTCGCGATCAATCCGCAGGAGCCGCTTCGGGAAAAAGAAATATTGATCGTGATCGGTTCTAACGATATTCTTGAGAAATTTGACATGAAAAACAGATAGAAAATGCAGGTGAGAAAATGATTACAAGTACATCGAATATACAAGTAAAAGAATTGCTTCGTTTGCAGAAAAAAAGCCGTGAGCGGGAGAAAGAGGGCGTATTTATCGTAGAAGGACCGCGCATGGCGGAAGAGATCCCACGGGAGCGCATTGTAAAACTGTATGTGTCGGAAAGTTTTCAGGCGAAATGCGTCAAAGAAAAAAACGATCGGTTTATTCAAGAGGCGGAAGTGATGTCGGATACGGTATTTGCGCATGTGTCGGACACGAAGACTCCGCAGGGAATCCTTGCCGTCGTACGCCGGATGGAGTATACGGCGGAAGATATTTTAGGGGAGACTCCGCATGTGCTCGTTCTTGAAAATATTCAGGATCCGGGCAATCTCGGAACGATTTTCAGGACTGCAGAGGCGGCGGGGGCTACAGGCATTGTTTTGAGCAAAGACTGCGTAGATCTGTATAATCCGAAAGTGATCCGCTCTACGATGGGAGCGATTTTTCGGATTCCGTTTATTTATACGGATGATCTGAAAGGAACGATCGACGAACTGAAACGGGAAGGAATCACGGTTTATGCGGCGCATCTTAAAGGGGAAAACTCCTATGATATGGAAGATTACAAGACGGCATGCGCATTTCTTATCGGAAATGAAGGAAACGGTCTGACAGAAGAAACTGCGGCATGTGCGGATCGGAAAATACTGATCCCGATGGAAGGCGGCGCAGAGTCGCTGAATGCAGCGGTGGCTTCGGCAGTACTTATGTTTGAAGCGGGCAGACAAAGGCGGAACAAGAGAAAATAAGGCGGTGCGAGTCTGTAAATGATGATCAAAGTAAATGAAAACAAATGTGAATAATTGAAAGTAAATAAATACAGATAAAAAATAAATGAAAAGAGAGGATAAGACAATGGATTTAAAAGGAAGACATTTTTTGACACTGAAAGATTTTACACCGGAAGAGATCATTTATCTTTTGGACCTTGCCGCAGAATTAAAAGAAAAGAAGAAAAAAGGGATACTTGTCGATCATCACAGAGGGAAAAATGTGGCGCTGATCTTTGAAAAAGACAGTACGCGTACACGCAGTTCTTTTGAGATAGCGGCACATGATCTCGGAATGGGGACGACTTATATCGGAACGATGGGATCTCAGTTCGGGAAGAAAGAGAGCATCAAAGATACGGCAAGAGTACTTGGAAGAATGTATGAAGGAATCGAGTACAGAGGATTCGGACAGGAGATTGTCGAAGAGCTGGCTCAGTATGCGGGAGTACCTGTATGGAACGGATTGACAAACGAGTATCATCCGACACAGATGCTGGCAGATATGCTGACGATCCGTGAACATTTCGGGAAACTGAAAGGTCTGAAACTTGTATATATGGGAGATGCCCGTTATAATATGGGCAATTCGCTCATGATCGCCTGTGCAAAACTCGGACTTGATTTTGTGGCGTGTACGACAGAAGACTATTTCCCGAATGAGGAGCTTGTAGAGGAGTGCCGCGTATATGCAAAAGAATCAGGTTCTGAAATTACATTGACAAGCGATGTGAAAGAAGGAACAAAAGGCGCTGACGTCATCTATACAGACGTATGGGTATCTATGGGAGAACCTGACGAAGTGTGGGAGAAACGGATCAGAGAGCTGACTCCGTACAAAGTAACAAAAGAAGTGATGGAAAATGCAAAACCGGAAGCAATCTTTCTTCACTGCCTTCCGGCGTTTCATGATCTTGGAACGAAAGTCGGAAGAGAGATCGGCGAGCGTTTCGGAATCACAGATATGGAAGTGACGGACGAGGTATTTGAGTCTGAACAGTCGAAAGTGTTCGATGAGGCGGAAAACCGGATGCATACGATTAAAGCGGTTATGGATGCTACATTGAAGTAAAAAATAAGTAGAAAAGAAGATAAAAACAGAGAAGATACAAAGGCAAAAAGCAAGAAAGATAAAGACAACGAAAAGCTGAGAACGTAAAAAAGATAAAAAGTCGAGAGAATAAAAAGACGAAAACTTGAGAAGGCAAAAAGCCAAGAAAGTAAAATCAGAGAAGGCGAAAAGCAGATAAAATTATGAAAGCAGAGATTTTGAAAATGCTGCGGGAAGCAGACGGGTACATTTCGGGGCAGGAAATCTGTGAGAAGTTCAATGTGTCGCGCACTGCGGTCTGGAAGGTGATCCGCCGGCTTCAGGAAGACGGCTACGAGGTGGAAGCTGTGCGAAACAAAGGGTATCGCATGGTGGAAAGTCCCGACATTTTGACAAAAGAAGAAGTGGAAAGCTGTATGCATACGGAATGGGTGGGAAGAAATGTCGTATGTTATAAAGTGACGGATTCAACGAATCTGCGCATCAAGCAGATGGGAGATGAAGGCGCTTTAGCCGGAACGCTGGCTGTGGCGGAAGAGCAGACGGCGGGAAGAGGGCGCAGAGGACGTTCGTGGGAATCACCTGCCGGAGCGGGGATCTTTATGTCGGTTCTTTTAAGACCGAAGATCACGCCGGATAAAGCGTCTATGCTGACGATCGTGACGGCGTGCAGTACGGCGAAAGGAATAAAAAAATATTTTGAAAATGAGGGAGCTTCCTGTCCGGATATTCAGATTAAGTGGCCGAACGATCTCGTTGTCAACGGGAAAAAACTGGCAGGTATTCTCACGGAGATGAGTACGCAGATCGATTATATCAATTATGTGACCGTCGGGATCGGAATTAATGCAAACACAAAAAAGTTCCCGGAAGAATTAAAAGATCATGCAACATCGCTGTATCTTGAATGCGGACATATGGTGAAACGAGCGTCTGTCATTGCGTCGATCATGAAATGTTTTGAGGAAGATTACCGCCTGTTTCTTGAGACGGAAGATTTATCCGGACTGATGGAAACGTATATGTCGATGCTTGTCAACCGGGATCGGGATGTTCTTGTGCTTGATCCAAGCGGAACATATAAGGCAAAGGCGCTGGGGATCGATAAAAACGGAGAGTTGATCGTGAGAAGGGAAGACGGAACTTCGGAACATGTCTATGCCGGAGAAGTCTCGGTCAGAGGTGTGTACGGTTATGTATAAATGCATGTGCGGGATAAGAAATGCATGCATAGGATAAGCTGAGAGATATGGATGAGTATAGACGAACTAAATGCAGATTTTAAGTTCGGAAAAAAACAGGAAAAAGAGAGGTAATGTATGGAAGAAGAGGTTGTGCTTTGTGCGGCAAGCGCATATGAACAGAAATTTTATTTGAATCCTCAGTTTGAGTCGCTGCCGGAAGCAGTGCGTCAGGAACTGCAGATCATGTGCGTATTGTATACGGAAGATGTGGGAGGCATTCTCCTTGTCGTATATGATGAAGAAGGAAATCTCGAGTTAAAAGTAGAGCACGAAGAAAATGATTTTGCTTTTGATGAGATAGGAAGTGTGCTGAAGATCAAACAGCTTCAGCAGACGAAAAGAGAATTGTTTGAATCGCTTGAAACATTTTACAGGGTGTTTTATCTCGGAGAGGAGTAGGGTGTGGAATTTTTACAAAAGGTCATCCAACTGTATGCTGAGAGAAAAGAATGGTTTCTGGATTTGTTTGCGGCACATGTGGGGCTGGCTTTAACGGCGGCTGTGAGCGCGGGGATCATAGGACTTCTTTTAGGGATTTTTATTTCGGAACATAAAAAAGCGGCAGGTCCCGTTCTGACGATCGCAAATATCGGTTATACGATTCCGGCGATCTCACTTCTGGGAATGCTGATCCCGGTTTTGGGGATCGGAGATAAGACGGCGATAACCGCTCTTACGATTTACGGCATCATGCCGATGGTGCGAAATACGTATGCGGGAATTACCGGCGTCGGGGAAGAAGTAGTCGCGGCGGCGGAAGGAATGGGGAGCACGCGCTTCCAGATCATGACAAAAATCAAACTTCCACTGGCAGCGGGAGTCATCATAGCAGGCGTAAGAAATATGGTCGTTATGACAATCTCTGTGTCGGCGATCGCGTCGTTTATAGGAGCGGGAGGTCTTGGAGTAGCGATTTACAGAGGTATTACGATCTATGATTCGGCAATGACGTTTTGCGGTAGTTTTCTGATCGCGCTTCTGGCGATCGTAAGCGATCTTTTGCTCGGATTGCTGGAACGGAAAGTGAAAAAGAAAACAGGCATAAAAAACAGATAAAACAGGAAAACATAAATAAAAAAACATAAATAGAAAAATATAAATAGAAAAATATAAACAGAAAATCATAAAAGGACACTATGAATAAGGAGGCAAAAGATGAGATTAAAGAAGATCACGGCGCTTTTTCTGACCGGCGCGCTTATACTTTCGATGGCCGGATGCGCGGGAAACGGAAGCAAAGATAAGAAAGAAGGAAGTGCGGGAAACGAAGCTCAAGAACCGGTTAAGATCGCCACAAAGCCGATGACAGAGCAGTTTATCCTCGGAGAAATGTTGAAAAAGCTTATCGAGGAGAAGGCAGGTTATGAAGTAGAACTTACAAAAGGTATCGGCGGAGGAACGAGCAATATCCAGCCGGCAATGGAAAAGGGAGAGTTTGATCTCTATCCGGAATATACATCCAGCGGATGGATTCTTGTGCTCGGACATAAGGCAGGTGAAGTAAGCGATGATAAGATGCTTGCAAAACTTCAGGAAGAATACGAAGAAAAATTCGATATGACGTGGGTAGGGCTGTATGGTCAGAACAATACGTATGCCGTTGTCGTAAGAGAAGATACGGCAAAGAAATACAATCTTGAGACATGCTCGGATCTGGCGGCGGTTTCGGATCAGCTTGTTTTCGGAGGAAACCCGGATTATATCGAGAGAGCGGACGGTCTTCCGGGGATGTCTGCGGCGTATGGATTTCAGTTTAAAGAGATCAAAGATATTGATATCGGTTTGAAATATCAGGCGCTTAGAAACGGTGATATTGATGTGACGAACGGGTATACGACAGACGCTCAGATCAGTCAGGGTGATGTGAGAGCGTTAAAAGACGATAAGTCTTATCAGGTAAATTATTTTTGTTCAACGGTTGTCCGCAAAGATGCGCTTGAAAAATATCCGAAGCTCAAAGAGACGTTAGAGCTGATGGACGGAATTCTTACAGATCAAAAAATGGCGGAACTGAATTATCAGGTTGAGGAAGAAGGACGTGACGAAGCGGAAGTGGCGGAAGAATTTTTAAAAACGTCCGGGTTACTGTAAAATATTTTCCGAAAACCGTGAGAACAGAACCGTTTGAAGAAACTTTCGAGAAGAAACAAAAAAGTACAGGGGAATGAATGCGTATGGAAATGATACGTCTGGAACATGTGACGAAAAGCTTTGGCAGATATAAAGCATTGGATGATGTGAGCATTGTTGTGGAAGAAGGCGAATTTTTGACGGTGATCGGCAGATCGGGATGTGGAAAGACGACGATGCTTCGGGTGATAAACGGATTGCAAAAGCCGGATTCGGGAAAAGTATATGCGGCAGGGGAAGACGTAGGAGAGGCAGATTTGATCCGGCTTCGAAGAAAGATCGGCTACGTGATACAAAATAAAGGGCTTTTTCCTCATATGACTGTTGAAAAAAACATTATTTACGTTCCTGTTATAAGCGGACAGAAGGATAAACGGCAAAACCGGAAACTGGCGGAAGAATTGATCGGTCTGGTCGGTCTGGAGCGTGAGATGCTTGACCGTTATCCCGAAGAACTCTCCGGAGGTCAGCAGCAAAGAGTCGGGATCGCAAGGGCGCTTGCGTCCCGCCCGAAACTTCTTCTGATGGACGAGCCATTCGGGGCGCTGGATGAAATTACAAAGCGGGCTATGCAAAATGAACTTCTGGCATTACAGAAAAAATTAGGAATGACAGTCGTGTTTATTACGCATGATATCAGGGAAGCGATGAAATTGGGAGACCGGGTTCTTGTGATGGAGCAGGGAAAGATCGCGCAGTGCGATACGCCGGAAAATGTAAAGAAAAATCCGGCGGATGAATTTGTGAAAGAACTGATCGGATGAAAAAACTATGAAAAAACGTGATCTGACAAAAGGAAATGTGACGGCTGTAATGCTGCTGTTTGCCGTGCCGATGATCCTTGGAAACATCATGCAGCAATGTTACAATCTGGCAGATACATGGATTGTCGGGAGGTTTGTCGGCGCGGAAGCGCTGGCGGCTGTCGGAAGCGCATATACGCTTATGACGTTTTTAAATTCGATCCTGATCGGCATGTGTATGGGGAGCGGAGCGCTTTTTTCAATCTGTTATGGCCGAAGAGCGTTAAGAAAACTAAAAGAATATATTGTTTCATCGTTTGTGCTTATTTTTTCAGTGACAGTGATTTTGACGATTGTTTCATATGTGTGCCTTGATCCGATTCTCACGCTGATGCAGATTCCGGCGGATATTTACGGATTGATGCGCTCTTATATGGGGCTGATCCTCGCCGGATTGATCTTTGTTTTTCTCTATAATTATTTTGCGTTTCTGCTCCGTTCATCGGGAAATTCGGTGATTCCTCTGATTTTTCTCGGCGTCGGAACTGCGCTTAATATCGGACTGGATTTTTTCTTTGTCGCAAAACTCGGGCGCGGAGTGAAAGGGGCGGCTGAGGCAACGGTTCTTGCTCAGGCAGCGGCAGGACTTGGAATCGCATTATACGCTCTTGTGAAAGAACCGGAACTTAACATGAAGAAAATGAAAGAAGAGGGGATCGGTATAAGGGCAGATCTTTTGAAAGAGATCTTTTCTTATTCTGCATCGACGGGAATCCAGCAGTCTGTGATGAATTTCGGGATACTTATGGTTCAGGGACTTGTGAACAGTTTCGGAACATCGGTTATGGCGGCGTTCGCTGCAGGGGTAAAGATTGATACATTGGCATATATGCCGGCACAGGAATTCGGGAATGCATATTCGATATTTATCTCGCAGAATTATGGGGCGGATAAAAAAGAACGGATCAGAAAAGGAACAAAAAGCGCTGCCGTGACTGTCATAATGTTTTGCGCGGCGGCATCTGCGGCAGTCTTTTTCGGAGCAGAGTTTTTGATGGGGATTTTTATTGATCCGCAGAAAACACAGATCATTCAGATCGGAACAGGGTATTTGAAAACAGAGGGAGCGTGTTATTGCGGGATCGGAATCCTGTTTTTGCTCTACGGATATTTCCGGGCAGTGGAAAGACCGAAAGTTTCTCTTCTTCTTACGATCCTCTCACTTGGAACACGGGTTGTCCTTGCCTATGCATGTGCGCCGTTGTTCGGCGTTGGAGCGATCTGGACGGCGATACCGATCGGCTGGGCGATGGCGGATGCGGCAGGAATCATCCTGTTAAGACGCGGCGAGCGTACTAACAGGATGAATGAAATTATGTAATTGTCGTCTGTCAACGTATAAACTGTTTTCTGTAAGCGGTAGGAGTCATGCCGCATATTTTTCGGAAACATTGGGAAAAATAGCTTGAAGAAGAGAAGCCGCACTGTTTTGCAATCGCTGCCTGGTTCAGATCCGTTGAAGTAAGAAGTTCCTGACTTGTGAAGATCCGTTTCTGAGCAAGATAGTTCATAGGCGCGATCCCGTAAATTTCGGTAAATGTATGGGCAAAATAATATTTATTCAGATGGGTCAGCTCCGCAAGTGTGTCAAGAGTGATGTTTTCTCTGAAGTTAGAATCGATGAAGCGCTTTGCGTAACTGCATTCGCGGGTAATCTTTTTTGAGGAAGGAAGCATTTCTACGGGCGATCCGGTATGTCGTGAAAGTTGAATGATGAGAGCTTCGAGAAGATTTTGACAGATCGTCTCGTAGCTTTCTTTTTGTTCGTCCATCTCCCGGAGGATCGTATGAAAGTAGAAGTCGAGATTTTCGGAGAAATCTTCGCACTGTATATTTAAATATTCTTTGTCGTTATAAATAAGAAAGTTTAGTCCCTCCACGCCGAGGACAATGTATTCCAAGGGAGAATTTTTGTCTGAAACTTCCGTGTGGCGGATGCTCGGGTTGATGATGATCAGATTCTGTTTTCGGATCGGAAATGATTCTTCTTCTACAATGAAGCTTCCGCATCCGTTCAGTACGTAAAAAAGCTCGGAAAAATAATGGGTGTGCGGGTAGCTTTCCCAGTCTTGTTCGTACTTTGAATAACTGGAGTAGAGCAGGCGGTACGGCATTTGCGAAAATGTTGTTTCCTGATTAGAAGTGTTGAATGAATGTCGTATATTTCCCATAAATACAGCCTCCGTTGTTTATCTGGAATAGTTTAGAAATTTTGTTTTTAACTAAAAAAGTAAAAAAATTAATGTGTTTATTATAGTGAATTCTTTAAAAAAAATCAAGGGAAAATGGATGTATTGTAGAAGCGGCGAAAAAAGAAATTATATATAATGCACAAAAAAATAAATATAAAAAAGTTTTTGTCGGAAAAACGCAAAAAAAGTCGGGGGAAATACAAAAAAAGCAATATTTATAAAAAAAAGGACAAGAATGGGTATTGAAAAATTATCGGATTTCGTTTATTCTAAGACCAAGAGAAACAAATCGTTAAATAAAGGAGGACCAACGATTATGAAAAAGAAAAAACTGATCAGTCTGTTACTTGTTGCTTCTATGGCATTCAGCCTTGCAGCTTGTGGTTCATCAGGCGGAGACGACAAAGACGCTGACAAAGGTGGAGACGAAAAAACACTGAAGGTTGCAGCGGTAGAAACAGCTTACGGCGCAGACATGTGGAAAGAAGTTTGCTCAGCATTCGAGAAATCTCACGAAGGCGTTAAGGTTGAACTTACAATCGACAAAAAGCTCGAAGATGTAATCAACCCGCAGATGAAATCCGGCGAGTATCCGGACGTGATCTTAAGAGCTGTAGGAGCTGAATCGGGAATCACAGAGACATTCGTAAAAGACAACAACCTTGTTGATCTGACAGATGTTCTTGATATGACAGTACCGGGCGAAGAAGTAACTGTAGGAGACAAGATCCTTCCGGGATTCGTTGAGAATACAATTACAAATCCGTACGGAGACGGAAAAACATATCTGATGCCGATGTTCTACGGCCCATGCGGACTGTTCTACAATGCAGGACTGTTTGAGGAAAAAGGCTGGGATGTTCCGACTACATGGGATGAGATGTGGGCACTTGGCGACAAAGCGAAAGAAGAAGGAATCGCATTGTTTACATATCCGACAACAGGTTACTTTGACGCATTCTTCTATGCTTTGATGCATGAGACAATGGGAGACGATTTCTCTAAAGCGCTGACATATGAAGATGGTATCTGGGATACAGAAGGCGCTAAACAGGCATTTGACATTGTTGCAAAACTTGCTACATATACAGAAAAAACAACACCGGCTAATGCAAACGACAACGATTTCCGTAAGAACCAACAGCTTGTACTTGACAACAAAGCGCTGTTCATGCCGAACGGAAACTGGGTAATCGGCGAGATGGAAGATGCTCCGAGAGCAGACGGATTCGAGTGGGGATTCACAGCTCTTCCGGCTGTTAAAGAAGGCGGAGAGAGAGCTTCTTACACATTCTTCGAGCAGATCTGGATGCCGGCAGAAGCAAAAGAGCAGGATCTCGGAAAAGAATTTATCGCTTACCTGTACTCTGATGAAGCAGCTAAGATCTTCTTCGATAAAGGCGGAGCAGTTCAGCCGATCGAAGGAATGTCTGATATGATCACAGATGATAATACAAAACTGTATTACTCAATCTACGACACAGGCGCAGTTGCAGTTATGGATGCATTCGCAGCAACAGAGCCGATCGAAGGTCTTACAACACGTTCTACATTCTTTGATCCGGTTAACTCTCTTGTAACTGGAGACAAGACAGAGCAGGATTGGATCGATCAGATCAAAGCTGACAGTGCTAAATTCCATGAAGCGCTGAAATAAATAAAAAATAAATCACCGGAAATTTACCGGTTCTGATGACCGGAAGAATATCACAGGTGTAGGCGGGCGGTGAATCTGTTTTCACCGCCCGTTTTATCCTGACAGGAGATGAATTAATGAAAGCAAGAAAAGGAAAAGGGCTGTTTGTATTTTGCTGTCTTGCCCCGGCAGCGATATTGTTTATCGTATTTATGATCCTGCCTACGATCGATATTTTCCGTATGTCTATGTTTAAATGGGGTGGATATACAGATAATAAGACATTTGTAGGATTGGACAACTTTAAAATACTTTTCAAGAGTGACAAATTTTATCAGGCGTTCCAGAACTCGATTTTGCTGATCGTTCTTGTTACACTTGTAACATTTACATTTGCGCTTGTATTTGCTTATATTTTGTCACGGGAAAAAATTAAAGGAAAAACATTTTTCAGTGTTATTTTCTACATTCCGAACATTTTGTCGGTAGTAGTTATCAGTGCTATTTTCTCGGCAATCTATGATCCGAACCTTGGACTTTTGAACTCTTTTTTGAATCTGTTCAAAGGAGCGGAAAACCCGACGCTTTGGCTTGGAGATCAGAAGATAGTTATTTACAGTATTGTGATTGCACTTGTATGGCAGGCAATCGGTTACTATATGGTTATGTATATGGCAAGTATGGCAAACGTGCCGGAAAGCCTTTATGAGTCGGCGGCTTTGGAAGGCGCGGGAAAGATCAGACAGTTCTTTACGATCACAATTCCGCTGATCTGGACAAACATCAGAACAACACTTACATTCTTCGTTATCAGTACGATCAATATGAGTTTCCTGCTTGTAAAAGCAATGACAAACGGCGGACCGGACGGAGCGTCAAATGTATTCTTAAGTTATATGTATCAGGAAGCGTACACGAACTCTTCCTATGGATATGGTATGGCGATCGGTGTTATGGTATTCCTCTTCTCGTTTGCACTTGCGGGAATTCTGAATGTGGCAACAAAACGTCAGGAAATCGAATTTTAAGGGAAGGAGATCAAGATGGGAAAAACAAAAGTAAAAGAGTCAAAAAAACCATTGACACTTTCAAAAGTGGTAGTATATATCTTATTAATTCTCCTTGCGATCACAATTATCATTCCGGTCGGCTGGGTATTTGTTGCATCTGTTAAGCAGAATTCAGAGTTTTACGGAAGTCCGTGGGTACTTCCGGAGAAGATTTATTTCCAGAACTTTATCGATGCGTGGGAGAAGGCGAGCATGGGAACTTACATGCTCAACTCAGTGATCGTAACAGCGCTTGCATTGCTTTTGCTGATCGTGATCTCTCTTCCGGCGGCATATGTATTGTCCAGATTCAAGTTTAAAACGTCAAAATTCTGGAACGTACTTTTTATGGCAGGCCTGTTCATTAACGTAAGTTACATTGTTGTACCGATCTTCCTTATGCTCAATAACTGGGATAAAACGCTTCGTCAGCTCACAGGAGGTACGTTCTTTTTGAACAACCTGTTTGTGCTGGCTCTTGTGTATGCGTCTACGGCGCTTCCGTTTACGATCTATCTTTTGTCCGGATATTTCAGATCTTTGGCAAAAGATTTTGAAGAAGCCGCTTATGTAGACGGAGCAAGTTACTTTACAACGATGGTAAAGATTATTTTCCCGATGGCAAAACCGAGTATTGTTACGGTAATCTTGTTCAGTTTCCTGTCATTCTGGAATGAATACATTATTTCAATGACACTTCTGACAAAACCGGAACTGAAAACTCTGCCGGTAGGACTTATGAACTTGATGGCGGCGCAGAAATCTGCAGTTCAATACGGTCAGATGTATGCAGGTCTTGTTATTGTTATGCTGCCGACGTTGATTTTGTATATCTGTGTACAGAAGAAACTGACACAGGGTATGACACTCGGCGGATTGAAGGGTTAGGAGGTTGATATCATGGATGAAAGAACAAAACAGGTTTTAGTAGGAATCATTGTTGCTGTTATTTTTATCGCGTCTGTAGCCCTTATCATTATCGGTCAGAAAAATATCGGACCGCAGGGGCTTCTGACAATGCTTGCAGGACTTGCGGGTCTGATCGGACTTCTTGCTTTTTATAATCATAAATATAAATAGCAAAATATAACAGAAAATAGAAAAAGAAAAGCAGAAAAAGAAAACAGGAAAGAACAAAGAGGGTATAATTCATGGAAAATTCAAAAGGACTTGTGACCATCCCTACAGATCTCGACGTTGTTCCCGAGACTTTGGAACTGATGAAGCGCTGGGGAGCAGATGCGATCAGAGACTGTGACGGTACAGATTTTCCGGAGGCGCTCAAAGACGCAGACGCGGAAATTTATTCTACATATTATACGACAAGAAAAGACAATGAGTGGGCGAAGGCAAATCCGGAAGAGATACAGCAGATGTATCTTATGACGCCGTTTTATACGGCTGATTCCGAGAGTCTGTCGATTGAGATCATGAAAGGTCTTTATCCTGACATGCTCAGTCCGAATACACGGGATGACATTAAGCGTTGGTGGGAGGTTGTAGACCGCACGACAGGAAAAGTCGTTCCGACAGACGAGTGGGATTATAATGAAGAGGAAGGAAAGGTTACGATCAAGGCAGTTCCGTTCCATGAGTATACTGTGAGCTTCCTCGCCTATATCATGTGGGATCCGGTGCATATGTACAATGCCGTAACAAATGACTGGAAAGATGTAGAGCATCAGATCACCTTTGATGTCCGTCAGCCGAAGACACATGAGTATACATTGAAACGTCTGAGAAAATTTATTGAGGATCATCCGTATGTAAACGTACTTCGTTTTACAACATTTTTCCATCAGTTTACACTTGTATTTGACGAGCTTGCCCGTGAGAAATATGTAGACTGGTACGGATATTCGGCGTCGGTAAGTCCGTATATCTTAAAACAGTTTGAAGAAGAAGTGGGATATCCGTTCCGCGCGGAATATATTATCGATCAGGGATATTACAATAATCAGTATCGTGTTCCGAGCAAAGAATTTCAGGATTTTCAGGCGTTCCAGAGAAGAGAAGTTGCCAAGATCGTAAAAGAGATGACAGAGATCACGCACGAATGTGGTAAAAAAGCAATGATGTTCCTCGGAGATCACTGGATCGGAACAGAGCCGTTTATGGAAGAGTTTAAAACACTTGGTATTGACGCTGTTGTAGGAAGCGTAGGAAACGGTTCGACGCTTCGTCTGATCAGTGATATCGAAGGAGTGAAATATACAGAAGGACGTCTGTTGCCGTACTTCTTCCCGGATGTGTTCAACGAGAACGGAGATCCGGTCAAAGAAGCAAAATATAACTGGGTGACAGCAAGAAGAGCAATCCTTAGAAAACCGATCGATCGTATCGGATACGGCGGTTATCTTAAACTTGCGCTTCAGTTCCCGGAATTCCTTGATTATGTAGAGCAGGTATGCAACGAGTTCCGTACGCTTTATGCAAATGTAAAAGGAACGACACCGTACTGCGTGAAGAAAGTCGCAGTGCTTAACTGCTGGGGCAAGATGAGAGCATGGGGATGCCATATGGTACATCATGCACTGTATCAGAAACAGAACTATTCATATGCAGGAATCATCGAGTCGCTGTCAGGAGCGCCGTTTGACGTTGTATTTATCAACTTCCAGGATATTCTGGATAATCCGGCGATCCTTGACGATATCGATGTGATCATCAATGTCGGGGATGCAGATACGGCGCATACAGGAGGAGAATGGTGGGAAAACCCGAAGATCATCGAAGCGATCCGCGGATTCGTTTACAACGGCGGAGGAATTATCGGTGTCGGCGAACCTTCCGGTCATCAGTATCAGGGACATTTCTTCCAGCTTGCTAACGTATTCGGTGTAGAGGAAGAAACGGGCTTCACACTCGGATACGACAAATACAACTGGGATGAGCATGAACACTTCATTTTGGAAGATTCTGAAGAAGTAGATTTCGGAGAAGGCAAGAAGAATATTTATGCTCTTCCGAGTGCAACGATCCTTGTGCAGAAAGAAAAAGAAGTACAGATGGCAGTAAACGAATTCGGAAAAGGACGCGCTGTTTATATCAGCGGACTTCCGTACAGCTTCGAGAACAGCCGTGTACTTTACCGTGCAGTGCTTTGGAGCACACACAGCGAAGATGAACTGAACAGATGGTTCAGTACAAATTATAATGTAGATGTACATGCTTATCCGAAGAACAACAAATACTGTGTTGTAAATAATACGGATGAGCCGCAGCAGACAACGATCTACCGCGGAGACGGAAGCAGCTTTGAGCTTGCTCTTGAGCCGAACCAGATCATCTGGTATGAGATCGCGTAATGTCTGGATCGTATCGTGCAGGCAGTGTTCTGCCGATTCATTTGCGGTCGTTTTGTTGGGGAACAGACGACGGCAGAAAAGTTTGTGAAAAAGAAAATAGAATGAATGAAAAAATATTACGGTTCATATGTATATATGAGCCGTAATATGATATTGGAGGAAAGCAATGGCGAAACGTGAGAAAAATCCGGCATCGGATAAAACGGGAAACGACACAGGCATCTCGTTGCTTGTGCTCGGTATTGTGAGCGTTATTTTCGCACTTTGGATTCCGATCGTCGGGATCGTTCTGGGGACTGTATCGCTTGTAAGAGTGCGGAAAAGAAATGATCTGTCAGGAACAGCCATGGCAAAGGCAGGAAAAGTCTTAAGTATCGCGGGAATATGTATAGCCGTTGTAAACTGGATTCTGGCAATCGTCCTTACATTTATGACGTTAGCATAAGCATGATAAGAATAGCATAGGAAAGAGGAGCAGACAGGAGAAATGTTAGCATACACATATGAAGAAAACGGAAAGTTTGTTTTGAAAGAGAAAGAAAAACCAACGCTGCAAAGTGAGGACGACGCGATCGTACGTGTGACTTTGGCAAGTATTTGTTCCAGCGATCTCCATATCAAACACGGCGCCGTTCCGAGAGCAGTTCCGGGGATAACGGTCGGTCATGAGATGGTCGGGATCGTGGAAGAGACAGGAAGGCGTGTGACAAAGGTAAAACCCGGAGATCGTGTCACTGTAAACGTCGAAACATTTTGCGGGGAATGTTTTTTCTGTAAAAATGGGTTTGTGAATAATTGTACGGATCAAAACGGCGGCTGGGCGCTCGGATGCCGGATCGACGGCGGGCAGGCGGAATATGTCCGTGTTCCTTATGCCGAGCAGGGGTTAAATAAGATTCCGGATTCGGTGACGGATGAAGCCGCTCTTTTTGTAGGAGACGTCCTCGCAACCGGGTTTTGGGCGGCGCGGATTTCAGAGATCGGAGAAGAGGATACGGTCGTCATTATCGGAGGAGGACCTACGGGAATTTGTACGCTTTTGTGCGTGATGCTTAAGAATCCCGAAAAGATTATTTTATGCGAAGTAGATCCGAAGAGGATCGCATTTGTAAAGGAACATTATCCGGACGTACTTGTCGTGAATCCGAAAGAGACGGATGCAGAACGATTCGTGAAAGAAAACAGCAGGCATAACGGGGCGGATCGAGTTTTGGAAGTGGCGGGAAGCTCGGATACATTTGAACTTGCATGGAAGGTCGCGCGCCCGAATGCGATTGTCACAGTCGTGGCGCTCTATGAAGAAAACCAGACGCTTCCGCTTCCGCAAATGTACGGGAAAAATCTTATTTTCAAAACAGGAGGCGTAGACGGATGTGACTGCGATGAGATATTGAAACTGATCGAGCAGGGACGTATCGACACAACGCCGCTTATCACACATACATTTCCGCTGGAAGAAATAGAACAGGCATATGATATTTTTGAAAATAGAAAAGATAATGTGATCAAGATCGCAGTCAGTCACATTTAATTGTGATCATCGTAATGTAATCACTTCGGTCTTTGATAGACATTTCATTTAGTCCTTCTTCGTATGCATACCCTGTAAGCGTCAGATTGTGTTTGCGGGCATAATAAAGGATCGAGCGGTAGATTTCGGGAAGTTTTCCCCAGTCACCGATGCAAAAAGCGCGCAGATATGTTCCGGCAGGCAGGATTTCATCATATACGTCAGAAGTTTGCGGGCAGTATGCAAAGAAGGAGTGATAGCTGTTAAAACTGTTTTTTTGGATATCTTCTATGGAAATACAGCTTCCGAAATTGTCATAAAGATGAAATAATTTTTTCAGGCGGAGAGAGAACTCCGCGGCGATGGAAAAATCGTCTTCGTCGTATTCTCCCGAAATAGGGGATGAGAAGATGATCTTTCTCTCGGGCAGCGTACAGCGTTCGATCGTTCCGTGCTGCGAATACATTCCTATTTTTAATCTCTCTGCTTTTTGTTCTAAAAAAGCCTGTGCAGATAAAAGCTGTTCGATGGACTCGTCGATCAGCTTTTTCTTTTTTGTCATCATCTCTGTAAAAGATTCGTCGGAAGGGCGGGATGAGTAATCTTTGATCTCGTCTATGGACAGACCGATCTTGCGCAATGTAAGGATCAGTTCTAACTCTGTAAATTGAAAGCATGTATAGTAGTGGTATCCGTTCTCTCCGATAATTTCGGGGCGGAACAGCCCGATTTCATTGTAATAGTGCAGCGTGCGTTTGTTGACTCCGGTCAGTTTTGCAAATTCCCCGGAAGAATATAAATAATTTTTTCGATTCATAAAAAACTCCTTGACTGTACAGTTACTGTACATTATATGATACATGATGAAAAGAAGAAAATCAATGATAAAGCGCAGAAAGGAGATCGGGATGGAGTTTATATGTGCCGAGGAGAAACAGTGGAAAGAGATAAAAACAATTTATATGGAAGCATTTCCGAAGCGGGAGAGAAAACCATATTTTGCACTGCGGCATTCCGTAAAAACGAAAAAAGCGGTTGTTATGGCAGCAACCGAAGGTGAACAGGTGTTGGGATTTATCGTCCTTATTCCATATAAAGATATGGTAATGGCAGATTATCTGGCAGTGTCATCTAAAGTTCGCAGCAGAGGAACCGGAAGTTATATTATGCAGAATGTATGCAGGCAGTACAAAGATAAAAAAATTGTTCTTCTGATCGAGCGCCTTGATGATAAGGCAGAGAACAAAGAACAGAGGATTGCCCGCAGAAAATTTTATTTGAAAAACGGATTTACGTCGTCTGATATTTTTATAACGGGAGCAAGCGGGGAAATGGAGATTATGAATTTCGGAGAAAAGGTTTCGGAAGAAGCGTATATAGATCTGCAGAAATATGCGCTTGGAACGGTGATGTTCAGATTGTCCAAGATCAAAGTGGCAGAGAAAACGCCGCATAAGAAAAGAGAGGAGGCTGACCAGGGATGAAAACAATATTTTCAAAAGTAAAGTTAAGGCCGGGTCAGATCGTTCAGTTGTTTTTGCTTGTATTGCTGTCGGCAGTAGGGCAGATGCTTTTACCGTCGTTTTTGGCACAGATGATCAGCCATGGCGTGGCGGAAGGAGAAAACCGTATTGTCTGGATGTATGCCGTGATCATGGCGGGAGTAACATTGTTTTCCTGCGTGATCAGTTTTCTCTCTGTTAAGATTGCATCTTATATTTCTACAGATTTTGCGGCACAGCTTAGAACTCAGGTCTTTTCTAAAGTGCAGGAGTTCTCGGCGGCAGAGATGGACCGGTTCGGAACAGCGAGTCTTGTCACAAGAAGCACTTCGGATATTACGAATGTACAGAACTTTTTGACATTGCTGCTTAGAGTCGGATTGCTTGCGCCTATGATGGCTGCGGCAGGACTAGTGTTTTCCGCGGCTACGGGAGGAGAAGTCAGTTCGGTTCTTCTTGTCGCGATACCGGTTCTTCTGACTGTATTGACGATCATCATGGTACTGGCATCGAAGTATTCGATCCGTCTGAGAAAAAAGCTCGATCAGATCAACAGATTGTTTTTGGAATCGTTGGAAGGAGTACGCGTGATCCGCGCGTTTAATAAGCAGAAGACAGAAAATGCACGTTTTGAAGAGGCAAATGAAGATTATGCGATGACGGCAATGGCAGCAGGGCGGATCACAAGCCTTCTGATGCCCGCTATCAGTGTGATCTTCGGAGTGACGACGGCGGCTGTATTGGGCATGGGCGCATATTATGTAAGTACAGGCGCTATGGAAGTAGGTTCTTTAGTGGCAAACAGCCAGTATATCAGTATGGTACTTACATCTGTGATGATGCTGTCTCTTGTCATTATGATGTTTCCTACAAGTTATGCATGTGCGAAACGAATCGCGGAAGTTTTGCAGACAGACAGCTCGATACGGGGTGGAAAGTTTCAGATGGAAAATCGTCCGGTGCGCGGAACGGTTGAGTTTCGTCATGTGACATTCGCTTATCCGGGAGCGGATGAGCCGATCCTGAAAGATATTAGTTTTGAATCCCGTTCGGGAGAAGTTACGGCGATCATCGGAGGAACGGGACGGGGAAAATCAAGTATATTAAAACTGATCCCCAGACTTTATGATCCGATGTTCGGAGAAGTGCTGATCGACGGAGTGAACGCGAAAGAATACCGCACGGAAGATCTTCGTTCTTTGATCGGATACGTACCGCAGAAAAACGTTCTTTTCTCGGGAGATATTGCAGATAATCTTAATTTCGGAAATGAAAACGGAACGGAAGAAGACTGGAAACAGGCGGCAAAGACTGCCTGTGCGGATGAGTTTATCTGTAAGAAGAAAGAAGGATATCACGATTCGGTCGCCCAGGGCGGCACGAACTTATCCGGCGGGCAGCGTCAGCGTATGGCGATAGCGAGAGCGATGATGAAAAAACCGGAAATTTATGTGTTTGACGATAGTTTTTCTGCTTTAGATATGAAGACTGACCGTCAGCTCCGTCAGAATCTGAAGGAAAGCATCGAAGATGCAACGGTCATCATGGTAGCGCAAAGGATCAGCACAGTTCTTGACGCAGACCGGATATTAGTAGTTGACGACGGGCAGATCGTAGGAAACGGAACGCACAGGGAATTGTTGGATACTTGTCCGCTTTATCGGGAAATTGCAGAGATTCAGTTAGGAAAGGAGGCGCTTTGATATGAAAAATACGACAATATTTAAGAGGCTGCTGGGCTATTTAAAAGCGTACAGACTTCGGTTATTTTTTGTACTGCTTTCAGCAGTTATCAGCACTGCCTTTATGGTTCTTGCTCCGTTTCTTGTAGGAAAGGTGACGACGACGTTGTTTGCAAGTATTGCCGATAAAGTTTTTTACTGGGAAACGATCATCTGGCTTTTGGCGGCGTTGGCAGCGTTATATTTTGTATCACAGTTGTTTTCCTTTTTGCAGGGATTCGGTATGGCAAAGATCACTGCAAATGTGATGCAGACGATCCGCAGGGAAATCGATGAGAAAATGCATCGGCTGAAACTGAATTATTATGACGTTCATACACACGGAGATATTCTCAGTGTAATTACAAACGATGTAGATACGATCAACAATACGATCAGTCAGAACTTAACTTCGATCGTAACACAGGTTACGACTGCCATCGGCGTACTTATTATGATGCTGATGATCAGCCCGAAGCTGTCTTTGATCCCGATTGTTATGGTGCCTCTTTCTCTATTGAGCGCCGCAGGAGTGATGAAAGCGAGCGAAAAGTATTATGGAGAACAGCAGGAGCTTCTCGGTAAGCTGAACGGATATGTAGAAGAGATGTATAACGGACAGTCCGTTGTGCAGACGTTTAATTATCAGGAACGTGCGAAAAAGAAATTTTCTCAGTTGAATGACGCGCTTAAAAACAGTTCAAGAAAAGCGGAGACAACAGCAGGGGCGATCAGTCCGATTACAACTCTTGTGAATGATCTTGGGTATGTTCTTTGCGCCGCTTTAGGATGTCTCTGGGTGATCGCCGGAAAGATCGCAGTCGGAAACGTACAGGCTATGTTGGAGTATACATGGCGTTTTGCAGAGCCGTTTTCCGCAATCGCCGGAATGGTAGGAAGTTTCGGAGCGGCAGCGGCAGCAGGAAACCGTATTTTCGGACTGCTTGACGCAGAAGAGGAAATTCCGGATTCAGACCAGTGCATCGTACCTGATGACCGCAGCGGTCGCGTTACATTTGAAAATGTGACGTTCGGATATACGCCGGATCATCTTTTGATGAACGGGATCGATTTGACGGTAGAACCGGGGCAGAAAGTTGCGGTAGTAGGACCTACCGGAGCGGGAAAAACAACGCTGATCAATCTTTTGATGCGCTTTTATGAGGTAAATAACGGATCGATCAAAGTGGACGGAACTAAGATCACGGATATGCCAAGGGAAGAACTGCGCGACAGATTCGGTATGGTTCTTCAGGATACATGGCTGTTTGAAGGAACGATCGGAGAGAATATCGGATATGCCGAGGATAATATGAAGAAAGAGAAAATAGTAGAAGCCGCGAAATCGGCATGCGCCCACAGTTTCATCAAAACACTCCCGGGCGGATACGATATGACGCTTAGTAAAGGAGCGGAGAACATTTCGCAGGGAGAACGCCAGCTTCTGACGATCGCAAGAGCGATCGCTTCCGATCCTGAGATCATGATCTTAGACGAGGCGACAAGTAACGTAGATACCCATACGGAAGTTCTTATTCAAAAAGCGATGGCAGAACTGATGAAAGGACGCACAAGTTTTGTGATCGCCCACAGACTTTCTACGATCCGTGACGCAGATATGATCCTTTATATGGAAGACGGAGATATCAAAGAAGTCGGAAATCATGAAGAACTGATGAAAAAGAACGGGAAATATGCGGCTCTTTATATGAGTCAGTTTGCGTAACCGGATTATAGAAATTTTACAGCGGGGCAAAGGAACTGAAATAGAGGGGAAAGATGCACTATTCGTAAAATACTGGAAATTCTATGTTTTTTGTAAAAAACGCTTGCAGAAAGTAAAAAAAGAAAGTATATTATCAAATGGGAAAAATAGTGTAACAGAATAACAACCGGAGTCTTGCGTGATCTATTCCACAACTCTCCGGTTATATTTATGTAAAGGTATATTTTGTAAGGAGGGAAAGCATGAAGATGCAGAAGAACAAGAAACTTGTGCAAGCTGCTGCGGTAGGACTTTCAGTCTGTGTGCTAGCAGGAGGCGGTCTGTTCGTATGGAATATGTACGGCAAAAATGCAGAAGAAAATGAAAAGCAGATCGTATCAGATGAAGTTGCGGAAATTGAAAGCTTGAATTCACGCGACAATGTTGTAGATTTGGAGGAGCTTTTCGAGGGAGAAAAGGCGTCGGGAAAAGAAGATGTGACGAGCGAGAAAACAGAGAAGAAAGAAGATTCTTCGACGAAGTCAGGCTCTTCTCAAAAGTCGGATTCTTCTAAGCAATCAGGCGGGGCAAAAAAACCGGAGTCATCAAAAGATACAGATACATCAAAGAAGCCGGATAAGAAACCATCCAAACCGGACGAGAAGCCATCAAAACCGGATGAACAACCGTCAGAACCGGATGAGAAGCCGTCTGTGCCGGATGAGAAGCCGTCCGTACCGGATGAGAAACCGTCCGTACCGGATGAGAAACCGTCCGTACCGGATGAACAACCGTCAACCCCGCAGAAACCGGCATTGCCGCAGGTGAATGAACCGGGGTGGACCACAGGTATATATTAAGGAAGGAATATGAGAGGGATGAATCAAAAGAGAAAGAGATTAGGGTTATGGATACTTTTTCTGGCGGCGCTGCTTTTGACGCAGTTCACCGTTCCGGTTAAGGCATCCGAGCCGCAGATACAAGATGTAAACATACAGATGGTTGGAGGGCAGATTCGTACGATCGATCCGATGGGGCTGCGAATGGTTGCCTGCATCAAGAAATCATATATTCAAGAGTTGGAAAAAAGCGGAGCGACGGTAAGTTATGGAATCGTACTGCTTCCGAAAAAGTATTTGACAGAAGGTCAGGCATTGACGCTTGACGGCAAGTACCTTTATAACGGCTCGGTCTATAAGCCGGCAAAAGTACCGGCAGTAAAGAAATTTTCAGAAGACAATGAGAGGATTTACTTTACAGCCGTTTTGGCAAATCTGCCGAAAGAAAGATATAAAAATGATTACGCGGCGAGAGCTTATGCAGAAATCACGAGAACTGTGACAGAAGACGACGGAAAGAAAAAAACAACGACAGAAGTTGTATACAGTGAGAGTGAAATCGACCGTCAGGTATATCGGATTGCAGAAGAGGCTGTAAACGGAACTACAGAGACGGAAGAGACAAAACAGTGGCTTCAAGATAACATTCTCGCTCCGGTAGATACGCCGGAAGAACTGCCGGAAGAAGAAAAAAAAGATCTCGTTTCGTCTTGGAAAAGTGTCCGGTGTGACACTGTACCATAAGACAACGTCAGAAGCCGGAGTGGAAACTGTAGAAGAAGTATCACAGTTTAATCTTACAGAATTTAAAAAAGAAGATTATCTTGTGAAAGTTGAGATGGAAGATCAGCCTGAGATATTTGCGGGAATTACGGAAGTGATCGCACCGCAGACAGAAACAGGAAAAGTAAGCTTCAAACTTGACAGAAAAGATTATACTACTTCTCAGGCAGGACAAACGATCGAAGGCGCGGTTGTAGAGTTTGGTACGAAGTCTAACGATAAAGTATCTACAAAATATATTACGATGCAGGCGCTGATCGATCAAATGAAGGCAAATCCAAGCGGAACTTATACTCTGGAGCATGATATAGACGCAAGTATGGTTCAGGCATCAGAAAGTCTTGTTCCAACATTTTCAGGTACGTTTAACGGAAACGGGTATAAGATAAAAGGACTGACATCAACTTTGTTCGGAACAGTTTCCAATGGAAAAATAGAGAATGTAAAGCTTGAAAATGTCTCTATTACAAAAAGTATGAGCGATAGCTTCAAAGATGCAGGAGCAGGAACATTGGCGAATAAAGCCGCTAGTAATACGGTGATTGAAAACGTTCATGTAAATGGAAGCTTAAGAAATCCAAATACAAGAAGCCTTCTCGGAGGTCTTGTCGGACGTATGGATCATGCAAAAATAAGTAAATGTTCGGCGAATGTAGAGATATCAGGTTCTTTAAATACGACAGGCGGATTAGTCGGTCAGATGTCAAACAATACAACAGGACCAAATATTATAGAAAATTCATATGCCGTAGGAACGATTTCGGGAACACAGGTAAACGGCGCTGTCGGCGGTCTGATCGGATGGCATAACTCAAGGCAAAGTGGATCTGTGACAAATTGTTACGCAGCTGTTACAGTTAAAATTACAAAAAGTGGAAATGTAAAAGATCCGGGCGGATTGATCGGATATATTGGGAATTCCGATTCAACAGGAATAATCAAGAGCAATGTTTCATTTAGTACAGGAACATCGGGATATAAGTTCGATGGATCGACAGAGAATACCAAATATACATCGGCACAAACTGAGAAATTATATAGTTTAAGAGAGAGTAGTTTGAAAAGAGAGAGTAGTCGTACCGGAAATACGAATCTGACTCAGATCACAGATGTTACAGTGGATAAACTTTCACAAAAAGAGTTTTACACGAACATGGGCTGGAGTGAAGACGTTTGGGATTTTGCTCCTCTGAAAGAAGGAAAAACTCCAATCCTTAGAAACAATGACTCAAATATGACGACAATGCTCCAGACAAAGGAAATCGCATCGGCAGCCGACCTGAAGAATATTAAAAATGATTTGTCAGGTGTGTATGTTCTGACTACAGATATCGATATATCGGAATCAGCGTCGGGAACAGCGGTTATCCCGGGAATATTTAAAGGAACATTAAAAGGAAACGGTCATCAGATCATCGGTCAGAAGATTCCGTTGTTCGATACGTTAGATGGAGCGACGATCGAAAACGTGAAGCTTGTACAAGGCGAGATCAATCAGAAGGGAACAGATAAAGTTGCGGCTCTGGCAAAAACTTCACAGGCAGACACTCTTATCAAAGACGTATATGTCAGAGATATGAGCGTTACGGGACAAAGTAATGTAGCAGGTCTTGTTGCAAGTATGAATAAGACAACTGTAGAAGAATGTTCTGTCAACGCCACAGTAAACGGAAAACGTGCAGGTGGATTTGCGGCAGAGATTTTAGGAGATTCAGTCGTTAAAAACAGTTATGCAAGAAGAACGGCGGATAAAGAGACATTCGCAGCAACTGAAGGCGACCTGCAGGGCGGATTTGCGGCTGTCATTAAAAAGTCAGAGCTGATCAATAACTTCAGTGAGCTTACATTAAGTCAAAAGGCAGAGGAAAAACCGGAAGAGATACCGAAAAAATCATCTGAAAAAGCGGCGAAAACGGCATGTATGGTCGGTAATTTCGTTGCAGAAAGCGGAGTAGGATCAGAAGCGGTTACAAAAGCAGAGCACAATATTTCCTTTGGTCCGAAGGAATATTCTTTTGCAGGAAACAGTACGGCGGAAAATGTTTTAACGAACTATACAGAGAACTACGAGTATACAGGAAGCGTTTCAAATGATGAGGGAACTCAAACTCCTGAACATACAGGAAAAATCGATAAAGCGACAGCAGCGCAGATTACAAATAAAACCTTCTATATAGATACACTTAAATGGGATGAGAAGATCTGGTATCTGGATGATGTGGCAGGTGGAAAAAGACCTCGTTTAAAGGCAGAAGGTGATGTTTACGGAGCTGAGGAAGAAGATACTTCAAAAGGAGAGGGCTCGGAAGGAGATTCAAACAACGCGCCTTCGGAAGAAGTAGTTTACATACAGGCGCCGGTACAGGATGAAGAAACGGAAGAGCCGCAGATGGCAGGAGAGACTCCGACAGAAGTGATCAGTTTTATCGCGCAGAAAAATGCAGAAGAGATTGCGGCTATGGACAGTCTGGAATCTGTAAAGGATTATCAGGCAGATCGAAAACTGATTTATGAAAACTTGCGGTTGTTTATGCCGTTCTATACATATGAACAGATCGTCAAAGACGGAAATAAGGTTGATCCGTCGCATGTATTAAATAAAAAGACGGTGCTTGCGGTCTATCCGATGGATGACCGTGGCAACAGAATTGTGGCATTATCCGATAAGACAGTTCAGGATATAAAAAAGATCCGTATTCAGTTTACAGATGAAACAACACCGTTGATCTATAATATTACATATATTGATACAAGGGAAAATATTGCTTCGTACAAAGTAGCGCAGATCCCTGTTCACTTTAACTTTAGAAACTATGTTGTCAGTACGACAACAACGCAGTTTAATAAACTATTGACTGCGGCAAAGGGATATGATTTTGACGGAGATATTGAAACGAGAGTTTCTCAAAAAGACAGCGCTTCTGTATTGTCGGTATACCGGAAAAATTATAACAATGTTGTCAAATCAGAGATGGAGCAGGTGCTTATTTCCATGGCGGCATCAAATCCGCAGTATCCGGTAAATACTACAAATAAAGCAGCAGAACTGATGGTAGAGGAAAATCTTATCGCAAATGGATATCTGAAGGACTTCCTCTATGCGTATAACTATATAGACCGTTGGTACGATTTTCAGATCGGCGGTATTAATATAAGAGACGTTGTGCTTTTTGACAACTCGATCTTAAAATCGGGCAAATCTCCGCGCAATCTTGTGGCAGAGATCGTACAGCTTAGCAGCAGCGGGGGACGTCAGGGAAATAGTACGCCGTCCTTCTACATCAACCGGATCTCACAGTATACGGGAATTTCAAACGTCGCTTCTTTCGTAGAATATTTTATGACTGCATACGCAGGATACACGGATGTAAACGACTGGATCATTGATAATTTCCAGGGCGGATTCATCGTAGAAGCAAGAGCGAATAATCCGAAGATCGATTCCAGATTATGGAGAATACTGAAAAACAATACGGTACAGAGAAACAACGAGCTGATCCTTCCGGTATTGTCTTATAAGACATCGAAGAACTTGTATCTGGCATCGTTCCCGACATCTCTTGTATATGGAAACTTGCAGATTTACAACGGATATCAGAATACAGATGAGTGGAGACAGCAGAAGAAGCAGCAGGTGATCAATCAGATCAATGATTTCAAGACAAGCTATGATAACTTCGTGGACGTTGCAGAAAACGGAGCACAGTCAATTAATAAAAGTAAATTCCTGATCGTCGATTCCTCTGCAAATAAAGATCACAGTCAGGATGTATTTCAGGAATTTTACAAACCGCTGCAGACGATGTGGAAGAGCAACAACGGAGCGGTAGCCGTAATATTCGGAAATCCGAATTATGATTACATTTATTATAACAGCTCTAACTTTATCGGAGATCTGACCGTCTTAAACCATGAGATGGGTCATGTGACAGATATGTGGATCTGGATGGAGAATAAAGGAAAACGTCCGGGACGTAACGGAGAGGACTATTCTAACGGATATGCGAACCAGGCAAACGTCGATTACAACATGAACTTTATGAAGACGTATGCAAGAGACGGCTCGATGGTGACAAACCTGACTCCGGACAGAATCAATACACAGGAAGAATTTAAAAGCTATTACAAAGAAGTGTTCGAGACGATCTATACGTTGGATTATCTTCAGGGCAAAGCGTACCTGGAGTTGACGCCCGCACAGCAGTCGGCGATCACATCGCAGCACAGATATGGAACGACGAACAATTACCAGAGTCGGAATCAGTCAAACAGTACATGGAGAACGATCGGCGCCGCCGAGCTTGAGAATATGAATCTTAAGACGTTGGACGATCTTTGGGATAATCAGCTGACGATCAGACCGGGACATCGGTTCGATCTTAGAAGTATGAACGATGTCGGCGTGAATAATCTCGGGGCATATCAGATCGACAGAGTGTGCTATGCAAGCTGGTACGTGCCTTACGTTGACGGAGGAACGCCGAATGCCCAGACATTTAGAAGAAACGGATACGAACTCGGCGGACTGTACGGATACAGCGACGGTCTTGTAGAGTATTTAAGTAACCGTACACAGACAGGAGATCTTGCATATTTCAAAAAGAAAATGCAGGATGAGAATTTCTCCTTTGAAACATACAGAAAGAATAAAAATAAAGAGATCGAAGAAAAGATCAAAAAGCAGAAAGAACAGGGCAACGCATATTTTGACGAGGAAGCGCTGATCGAATATTTGAAACAAAATATGATCAATTACGGAAATGGTATTAACTCCGGCGTTTCAACCGGAAACAATACGCTCAACAATATTAAAGAATCAAGAGAAAACGTATTCCGTTATCTGCAAAGAATTACGGATGAGTTCAGAAGTCCGGTTTACGCAGATACGGCAGAGTCAAGACATGCGGTAACGATTTCCACAGGGCAGGAGCTGATCGAGAAGATAAACGAGAACCCGAACGGATTCTATGTTCTTGAAAAGGACATTTCTATGGCGGACATTAATCTGACAGGAGAAGTTTATATTGACAAGACGTTTATCGGAAAACTGCAGGGGAACGGTCATAAGATTACAGACGCGCAAGGACCGCTCTTTGCAAAGATCGCCAACTCTTACGTTTCCGATCTTACGATCGTAAATAAAGAAGGCGAGACAAAGGACTGGTTCGGAAAGACAAAACAGTATACGATCATTGTCAATGAGCAGAAAAAAGAAACCGTTCAGGAAATTAAGACTTTAGAAGAATTACAAACAGTCGGACAGAACAAATATACAAAATATGTGCTGAAAAATGATATTGACGCATCGACGGCAACAACAGGTAAGGCAGTTGCAGAAGGCGTATTTAAAGGAGAGTTCGACGGAGGCGGATTCACGATCAAAGGACTGAAAAAACCATTGTTTGAAAAAGTTCAGGAAGGAACAGTCCGCAACTTGAAGATCGAAAATGCAGAGATCAACAGTACAGAAGAAAGCAGCAAAAACGCAGTTATCACAAAAGAATCAAACCACGCTGTCTTTGAAAGCCTGAACCTGGCGGATATCAAAGTCAGCGGAGTGAGCTACAATGCGGTAGTGACAGGATATGATTATACAAGCTCTGTTTTCTCGAAAATACAGATCCGCAATGCGCAGATCACGGGTACGAAAAATTATAATGCCGTTTTGGCAGGCCGCGCATCCGGGTCGCAGATTCAGGATGTCGCCGTGATCGGAAGCAGTGTTGCACTTAGCGGAACAGACTGCGGCGGATTCATCGGAGAAGGCAAAAACGTGACGATCAGTCGCGTGTACAGCGATGCGGATATGACCGTTAATACATACACAGACGATAAGAACCGTACGCAGAGCGCCGGATTCATCGGCAATCTTACAGGCAAGAGCAGCGTAGAATATGTATTTGCGGCAGGAAAAGTAGACAATAAAACAAGCGAACAGCTTTATAACTTCATCGGTACGCCGGACGCGCTGAAAACGATGGTGAAAAACAGTTTTGTTATCCAAAACGCAGGCGGAGTATCGAATATCACAGACGGCGTAGGACAGGAGATCTTGCGTGAAGTAACGTCTCAAGAGGCGGCAACGTCAGATTTCTACAAAACATCAATGACTCTGAACGAAGAGACATGGAACTTGAGTTTAGTTCCGATGAAAGGTTATCCGGAACTGAAAGGAATGGAGAAGCGAGAGGTCATCTCCGTAAAAACGGCGGAGGACTTCATGAAGATGAAAGACTTCCCGACTCAGGAATACCGTCTGAAAGCAGACATCGATCTGTCAGGAACAGAACAGACAGGAAGCGTGATACCGGAATTTTCCGGTGTGCTCGACGGAGAGAATCATAAGATCACCGGTCTGAAAGCGCCGCTGTTCGGTCAGTTAAGCGGTACGGTGTCGAATGTAGCCATTGATGCAGGTGCGATTGAAATCGGAAACAGCGTAGATACGACTGTCGGTATATTTGCGAATACGATGACAAACGCAACTGTTGAAAAAGTCATGATCGCAAACGGAAGCATCAGCAGTACAGCAGGAAAAGCGGCGGGATTCGCAGGAACTGTGACAGACTCAACTGTGAAAAATATTTTCATTCAAGGAAGAGTAAATGCAGTTTCGACAGCGTCCGGTTTCGCAGAAACGTCCCACCATTCGGTTATGGAAAATATCTATGCAAACATAGACGTAAACGGGGCAGACGGCGCAGGATTCCTTGTGAACAGTACAGGTGAAAATAGTTACAAAAATATCTGTTCAATAGGAAACGTCGCAGAAAACATGTATAAACTGGCAAAAACAGACATCACGTTTACAAATGCTTATGAGTTGTCGGCAGCAGACGGAATTAGCTCTGCGGCAGAAGCAAACGGCGTGAAAACGATCGGAAAAGAAGTGTGGACGAAAGCGTTCTATACAGAAACACTTAAGCTAGATATATCCGTATGGGATGTAGAGAATGCAGAGACGAACGGATATCCGTTGTTGAAAGAGTTCAATGTGAACTTATCTCCGATGACTGTGGAAATTCAAAAACCGCAGGATATCCGGAAGCTGAACAAACTGCCGGAAGGAAGATTTACGATCACGGCAGATCTGGATTTCACAGAGTACGGCGCGGCAGAAATTACAGAAAACATTGCGGAAAACAGCATAGAAAACAACGCAGATATAAACGCGGCTGACAGCGTGGAAAACAGCGCGGAAAATCATGCGGAAGAAACAGCGCAGGCAGGAACGTGCCTTGTGACAGAGACGTTTACAGGAAGTATAAACGGAGGCGGCCACAAAGTAAGCGGCATGAAGAGCGCGATGTTCAAACAGCTTTCAGGAAAAGTAGAAAACCTTGAATTTAGAAATATTCTTGTGGATAATGAAACAGCAGGAGCAAATGTGCTTGCGGAAACGACGCAGAGTGCAAATGTGAAAAACGTACATTTCAACGGAATTACACTGCGAGGCGCAGGGTACACAGGTATGATTGGAAAAGATACAGGATCGACATTCAGTCAGATCAGTGTACAGAACGCAGACGTGACGACAAGAGCCGATTATGCAGGTGTGTTCGCGGCAAATGCGGCAGGAACTCAAATTTTCGATGTGCTGATCACAGATACAGAAGTGGCAACGTCGAACGCTTATGTGGGAGGATTCATAGGAAACGCTGAGAGAATCACCGCACAGAAAGTATTCGCAGATGCAGAGCTGGATATTCCGTATACTGTTTCCCCGCAAAATACGGCGGCGTTTATCGGTCAGGCATCGGAAGACAGCAAGATTCAATATAGTACGGCGGCAGGCGGCGTCTATCCGGAAGATCCGTCGTCAACAAGATATAAGCTGACGCATATGGATAACAGCTCTAATCTGAATGAACTAAAGGCATTTACAAATTGCTTTATTAACACAGATACGCCGGGATACGACAGCATAGCAAACGATCCGAAAGGTGTGACGCACGAAGCGCTTTGCGGTACAGAGTTCTATACAAATGAGATGGGCTTGTCTCAGGACGTATGGGATCTGTCGGATGTGGCAGGAACAGGAACGCCAAGCTTGAAGACGATGCCGGAAGAAGACGTGAGAGCGCCGGAGACAGCGCCGACGCCTGAAGAAGAAATACCTATGCAGGAAACAGCTCCGGAAGGATATACAGAGATCCGAACGGCAGAAGAACTGCTCGCGATCCGAGACAGTTCGGATAAATATATTTTAATGAGCTCGATTTCACTTTACGATGCAGAGCCGCAGGACGGCTCATTCCTCGGCAACTTCAAAGGAGAACTGAACGGAAACGGGCTGACGATCCGAGAAGTTTACGGAGCGCCGTTGTTTAACACATTGTCAGGAAAAGTTGAAAATCTGAAACTGACAGACGTTAAAGTAGAAGCTTGGAGTCAGAACCAAGGAGCAAATGCATTTGCGAAAACATTAAGCGGCGCGACAGTTTCAAAAGTAGCGCTCAAAAACATCCTCGTCGCAGGAGGTAATAATACAGGAGCGCTTGCAGGAACAGCACAGAATTCAACCGTAAGCGAAGTGTGGGCGGAAGGATTAAATGTCAATCCGTATGGACCGATACATGGACAGAATGATGCGATGGTTGGCGGCTTGATTGCCAAATTGAAAGGTGGATGCCATATCAGCGACAGCTATGTCGGCGGCGAGATAACTGTAAATGGCGAGACACAGGGCGGTGTATTCGGATATAATAGTAATATGGATAATGGACCTGAAAATACAGTGAAACAAGTTGTTTCTAACATGAAGACAAAAGCAATTTCCGGTCAGACAGACGGAGCAGGATTCATAGGAATGATTGGATATGATTATTCGTGGAGCACATGGATGAAAAACAGCATTGCAATCGGTGAAGCGGGAGTAAGCAGTGATCATGGAAGTGTCGGTCAGGCTTATCGTTTTGCGACAAAAGGGAACTCAGAATCGCCGATAAGATTTGGTTTGCAGAACTGTTATGAAGCGAATGTCAGTGGAAGAAGCAGTGTAGTTTCAGGTTACTTGGATGAGACGGGTAGGTATAAAGAAACATCGTTCTATCAGGATACTCTGAAATTCGACAGCTCAAAATGGAACTTTACATCTGTTGAGAAAAAAGGCCATCCGACATTAAGCTGGGTAGCAGACGCAGAACCGCTTCCGCCATTGCCGGAAGGTTCGGCAGTAACGACACATAAACAGTTGAAGACAGAAGTGCCGCAAGGATATACGGCAATCCGTACTCCGGCAGACTTTATGAAGATCGCAGAGAATCCGAGCGGAAAATACATTTTGATGAATAATATTTCACTGGAGCAGGTAAAACTCGCAGAAGGTCAGACGTCCTATATTATGAAGCGCTTTGAAGGAGAACTGGATGGCAATAATCAGGTGATCCACGGGTTAAGAGCATCGCTGTTTGATTCCATCAGCGGAACGTCAAGCAAAAAAGCAGTCGTGAAAAATCTGCGTGTGCAGAATGTATTTGTGAATGCAGGGTACAAGGATATTTTTGATTGGCAAGGAAAACCAGTACTTGCAGAGGCAAACGGACTCGCACGTGAAGTTAGCAACGGAAGGTTAGAAACTATATATATGAACTGCGTGAAGCTAAACGGCGGAGGAAATACAGGCGCTTTGGGTGGTTTGGTAAATGAAACCTATATCGGAAAAGTTTGGTTGGAAGGAATTGATATCAACAGTGGACTTAGCGAAGAAGAACTTGGAAGATTTAATCTTGTCGGAGGAGCAGTCGGAAGTTTATCAGGTTATAATTCCAAATTTGAAGATTCCTACGTAGAAGGTAAGATTATTATGGATAATAATCAGCAGGGTGGAGTTGCCGGACAAGTAAAAGCGGCAGTTGTGAGAAATGTGATAAGTAATGTGGAAGCGAGATCCAATAAACCGGATTCGTGGACAGAAAAAAGCGGATTTGTAGGAGATGTTAATACAAGTCTCCAATATGATAATCGTTGGTATCTTGACAGATGTATTTCCATAGGAAATTCAGGAAACAATTATAAGTTTTTAGGCAAAGATCTTAAGGCTGTTACAAAAAATAATTTGAATTTATGTTATGAAGTTACAGGAAAAACAGGAAGGTCTAACGTTACAGATGCAACGAGTCAAAGCGGTACACTGCTGACAATAGATAATATCAATAATGTAGAGTTGTATCGTGATACGCTTTCTTTTAATGACAATACGGCACAGGCAGATCCGAATGCATGGGATTTCAGTTCTGTTGCGGAAAAAGGCTATCCGACGTTAACATGGCTCTTGACATATGACGGCGCAGCGGCTACTATGGTAGAGCAGACACCTGTACAAGACCAGGAGCAGGAAGCAGCGCAGGATGAAAATCTTGCTGAAGCGGAAGTAAACTTACCGGAGCAGGATGAATATTTAAAAGAAGACTAAAAGATATATAGAAAAGAAGATGAGGAGGTATGGAAGTGAAAGAAAAATACGAAACTCCGATGATGGAGATGATCGAATTCAACAGAGAAGAAGTAGTTACTATGTCGGGTAATGGAGGTACTGAACCCCAACAAGGTGATAATTTTACAGATGATAGTATAATGGGAAGTTGGGGAGAGTAATTAGTCTGATATGAAACATTAAGAGATCCCCGGCAGGCGTTGTCAGCAGGCGCGCCTGCCGGGGGTTTTTCTGCCTTTTACTGTCTTTTGTCAGGAAAAAGCGTTTGAGAAAATAGTTGACAAAAGCAGTAACTTTGATACAATCTGACTATGGGAATGAAGTTCTCCCTTAGTGATGAAACTAAAACCGCTGATTTGGCTGATGACTTCTGCATTTTGACGCAGGAATTATCAGCTTTTTTATTCTATAGGAAATTTGCATTTTCCATAGAATAAAACTCTTCCGAAGAATGCACACGCCGCAATAAGGAAGTTTACCGCTTTGCGGCGTTTCGGAGGTGGCAAAGCGTCAAAGTGTTCATGAGTGAGGAGAGGCGGTGGCGAAGTGGACTTCTTTATTTTATTCCGGTTTGTCAGAGAAGGAGGATGGGGTTATGCTGATCAGTATTGCCATGATGTTTTTAGTCGGTATGTCTATGGGGTGGATCTGTAAAAAGATTCATCTGCCGAGTTTGTTCGGAATGATTGTAACGGGAATTGTACTTGGGCCATATGTATTGGACGTGATCGACGCTTCTATTTTGAATATTTCATCGGATCTAAGAAGGATCGCTCTTATTATTATTTTAATGAGAGCGGGATTGTCATTAGATCTTAATGATCTGAAAAAGGTGGGACGTCCTGCTGTTTTAATGTGTTTTGTTCCGGCATGTTTTGAAATAGGAGGAATGATCTTATTAGCGCCTAAGCTGCTTGGAATTTCGATTTTGGATGCCGCTATTATGGGAACGGTCATTGCCGCGGTTTCTCCGGCAGTTATTGTGCCGAAAATGTTGAAACTGATGGAGGAAGGATACGGTGTAAAGAAGAGCATCCCTCAGATGATTCTTGCAGGAGCATCGGTTGACGATGTGTTTGTGATCGTAATGTTTACGGCATTTACAGGATTAGCGCAGGGCGATCAAGTTTCGGCAGTGGACTTTATCAATATTCCGATTTCGATTGCAGTCGGAGCTTTAGCAGGATTTCTTATCGGATTTCTCTCTGCAGAATATTTTAAAAAGATTCATATAAGAGATACTTCAAAAGTTATTATTCTTGTGTGTGTTTCCTTTTTGTTAGTTACATTTGAAGATGAATTTGCATCTGTCATTCCATTCGCATCTTTAATCGCGGTTATGACAATGGGAATTGCTTTGCAGCAGAAGAGAAAAAACGTGGCGAAGCGATTGTCGGCAAAATTCAATAAACTTTGGGTCGGCGCAGAAGTGATGCTTTTCGTACTTGTCGGAGCAACTGTGGATATCCGGTATGCAGTGTCGGCGGGAGTTGTATCTATTGTTTTGATTTTTGCGGTTTTGGTATTTCGGATGTTGGGAGTATTCTTATGTTTGCTGAAAACGAAGCTTACAATGAAAGAACGGATGTTTTGCGTGATCGCGTATATGCCGAAAGCCACTGTTCAGGCAGCTATCGGCGGCGTACCGCTTGCGATGGGATTGTCCTGCGGTAATATTGTGCTGACGGTTGCGGTAACTGCGATTTTGATTACAGCACCGCTGGGGGCATTTCTGATTGAAGCGACTTATAAAAAATGGTTAGGACGACAGACAGAGATCCTAAGTAGATGATATAAAGGAAATAACAGTTCAATACATACCTCTGCAGCTTGCGGCATACATTGTAAAAACGATGTTTACAGGGGAATATTTTGAAAGATTATATCGAAGAAAGAGCCGTTGAGATTGCAGCTTATATTATAGATAATAATGCAACGGTGCGGCAGACAGCAAAACAGTTTGGGATCAGTAAAAGTACGGTACATATGGTTGTAACAATATAGAACTGTTGGCGAAGATATACTATACGATTGATTAGAAAAAAGGATATGCATGTTAAAACAAGTATTCGTGAGAGCCTTCAGGATTTGAAAAATAAGTTTTGTGATCACAAAGAAAAATGGAATTAAAAATAGTTGGCTGAAAATGTACAGACTCAGAGGAGAAATGCCTCTTCTGAGTCTTGTTTTTGCGATAAGATATTTCTTTGATTTTTTTGCCTTGCATCCGTTACTTGTATAATGTGAAAAAATAAAATAGAATTAATAGTAGAAAGGTAAGGTGGGTATGAGTAACGAAGAATATATGATTTTTTACGGTGAAAAGGATATAGATTATACGAAGTCAAATAACTATGCTTTTTTAAATTGGGATTTTGATAATTCACGAGGTGGAAAAAATAATGTCTATCAATCGGTAGAAGATAATTTTGTGATGGGAAATGCATATATGGGAAATGCAGTATTAGGGTTATTTTCAATTTTATATAGTGGAAACTATTGTTCAGTAGCAGATACTTTTATTTTCCCAATTTTATTTGACATTTGGCATGGCGTAGAACTTTGGTTAAAAAGTAGCGTAGATGCAATATATTATTTTCAGGGAATCGATAATAAGAAAAAGAAAAACCATAAGATTCATGAGTATTTAGAGATTTTAGAGGGGGAATTGAAAAAATTAAGTTTAAATCAGACAATAAACGTTGCATTACCAGAAGTAATCAAATTGATTCAAGAATTGCAACGAGTAAAGGCCAATTTTGATTTTGCTCGATATACGTTTAATAGACAAGGAAACTATCAGTTTTACAATGCGCCTATAGGAAAAGCGGAGCAGTGGCAAAATAAGGAGAAAAATAATGATGGACAAACAGATGTAAGTTGGATATCGAAAATGCCAATAGTGCCGAATACTTGTGTGGACTTGCAAGAATTGTTCGTTATAGTTTTGGGAATTGTTGGAAATTTTAGACCTTTTGTGGAGTATTTAATGTTGATAATAGATGAAGGTGGAAAATTGACTGATACTGCATACAATAACTTTTTTGAAAAACATAAAAAAGTTCAAGAAGATATAATGGAAAGGGATAATAATAAAGAAGACTTGGATATAAAAGAAATAATGAAAATTATACATTCGTATATTTTATAGTTTGTATTGATTGAAATGAGGGGAAAACAGATTCCCCTCAAACTAAAATGAATTATTTATAATTGCATCCAATTCATCTGCTATTCCAGAAAAATTTTGATTCAAATTCAGCGCCCGCACAGTAATCTGATTTCCGCTCATCTGATATGTATTATGGGGAATAATATCTTCATTGGTTTGAGCGTAAAGAAGCATTCCGGAGACTGTATGTTCAACATTTCTTAATTCGAATTCTTTGTTTTTCACATATGTAAAAATCTGATACAGATTGTTGGAATGCAAGGTATTTGTTCCATATTGTTGTTGAGTCATATGTGAATAATATTTGGCATCGATAATAAGTATGTTGTTACCTTTAGATAACATAATATCAGTCTGCATTTTAGGAAGCATTTGATTTTCGGTGTCATCAAGTTGCCATGCAATTTGTGATGCATTGGCAGTAAGTTCCGGATGTTCCTTTTTATAATATTCAAGTAAAAATTTTTCGTATAGATGACACATGCGTTGTTCATCAAAAAAATCCATTATTTTTGTAGTGCCGTCAGTCTGTGTCTGTAAGAGTCCGTTATACACTAGATAGCAGATACCGATTAGCAATTGGTAGGTTTGATTGGAGCGATTATAACGTTGGTTCCAGTTTACGAAACGCAAGTCGATTTCGTCGACATCTGAAAAAAATAATAAAAGATTCCGCAGACTTTTTTTTCGTGTGTTTGTAATGTTGGCTTTAAGAAGTAGTAATATTGTAGATTTGATAATTTGGTTAAAAGGTGTATTGGTCGAAAATTCGTCATATGTACAAATCATTTGCTTTTTCAATAAAGCTTGCGTTTTAATAGACTGGGAAATATTAAGTTTTCCCTGTAGCGTAGAAAGAGATTCTGATTTCGGCACATAATCTCTTCCTAAACCACGTTTTAACTGTGTGCTAACGCCTTTGTCAAGAATAGCTGCGCATAATTCGGCAGTATTATGAAAATTTTCTGTAGCCAGATTTTTGTATGTCTGTGTCTGTAATGCCTGAAAAGCGTAGGACAACATATAATAAATATTTTGTACAGGAATCATATGACGGTACTCCTTAGTCGTTCAGACCAATCTATAACTTTTGTTGGTTCATCAAACCAATATTCTTTTAAAAGCGGAATCAATTCATATTCTACAATTGATGAAAGCGTTTGAACATTAACTGTATCAGAAGTTAATCCGCAAAAATAACTATGACCAATACAGAATCCTTCACCAAGAGAAACATCCTCTTCTATTTTAGAATTGAGTTGTTTTACGCAAGAAATCAATTTATCAAAAGCATCATTTTTTAAAGAATTCTGATAAGCTTGAAAACCCATAGTATTAAATCCTGGTTTCATAGTAAAAAATGAAAAACGTCGTCTTAAAGCATAATCTAACATGGCGAGACCGCGATCGGCAGTATTCATCATTCCAATAATATAGACATTTGAAGGTACGGAGAAATTTTCGTCAGAATACAACAGTTGTAATTCAATACCACGTTTATCTTTTTCAATCAGCATAAATAATTCACCAAAGATTTTACTTAGGTTACCACGGTTAATCTCATCTATGATAAAGAAATAATCATTTTCATCATCTTCTTCAGCTATTTTACAGAATTTATAAAAAGAACCTTTTTTTATTGTAAATCCATTTTCTGTTGGTCGGTATCCTTCAATAAAATCTTCATAGGAGTAACTCTGATGAAACTGAATCATTTGAACGCGATCAGGATTTCTTGTACCAATAATCGAATAAGCAAGTCGCTTAGCTGCGAAAGTTTTTCCGACGCCTGGTGCACCTTGTAAAATAATGTTTTTCTTCATTTTTAAGACATTTACCAATGTTTTATAATTTTGCTCACTCATGTACACATCTGAAAGAAAATCAGTAGAAGAGTATGTTGGATAGTCAACCTCTGGCTGTGTATCTACGTTATCTAACTCATCAGGAGCAAAGATGGAGGTCAGTTTTTCAACATAATCTGTATATGGAGTAATATCGGTTAAACGTTTAGCAACAGCATTACCAGGATGTTCCCATTCACCAACCTGTATCCATTTTACTGTGCGGATATTTTTATATTCCTGGCGTAGAGCATCAAAAATATAACTACCAGTAACGATACCTTTGCCAACAAGAGTATTACTACGTTTAGCAAAAATTATATCGTTAATTGATACGGTATTTGCAAAATTCCATGCCATCAGAGCTTGATTTTTTCGTGAAGTACTGTTGTCGTAAACTTCAATCAATTCTTGCCGAAGAGATTCTTTAGAGGCGTATTGAGAGTAATCACCGATGTCATCCATGCCTAAAACCATGAATCCCTTTTGTTGACACTCATTCCAGCTCTTGTCATCAAAGACGGTATACATCCAGTAGCGTGTTTTATGCTTTCTGTCGGAAAGAACATTCGTGTCGGAATCATTAGAGGTATTGTTATATCCGATATTTTGCCCATAAATATGTCCGAAAACAACTCCGGGAATCTTACATTTCTTTACATATAGTGCAATCTGTCCCATGCGGATGAAAGGAATATCGCTTGGATTTTGATTCAGAAAACGTAAAATATTTATCTGATGATCTTGTCCGTAAAAAGGTGCAAATAATGTTGGAAAAAGCATTTGATAATATTTCATTTTCCATACCGTATTGATTCCGGGAATGTCTTTTAATTGCTGGTATAACTTTTCATAATCAGATTCAGAATTTAATGGACCAAAAGAGGATATAATTTCGGCACCTTTTACTAAATCATTGCGTATTTCTTCTGCTTTTTGTATTGCCTCAGATTCTGTAAGCTGTATAGGTTTTGAAGGAGAACCGCAAGTCCATCTTTTAGTTTTTTTATGAAAGAAAAGACCAAATTTGTATGCGGATCCTCCAGAAATTCCGCCGAAGAATTCTCTAATATCTTTATCCATTTCAAGCATATAGCAGAGATTGGATTTGTTTCCTTCATCATTGTAAAATAAAGATGTTAACAAATCTCTGCCAGAAAAAGACTTTAACTGTTCTATACCAAATAGATTTATAAAATTTTTTCGTAATTCATCCGCTTTGTGGGTAAATGCAGTCCATTCTGAAGTTTGAGATTCATTATAAAACCATTCGGGAGAATATTTCCCTAATCTATTTTCTGTTATTTGAATATTCGACATAATATACCTCCGAATTTATAAGTTAGATTTAGTATATCATTTCACAATAGAGATGTCATAGATTATAGAAAAATATGATTGGTTATATTCGGAAAATGAGAAGAGCAAGATCCACCCGGGTAATACCGTATTGTAATAATCGAAAATAATATTTAGAAATTAGGAATATTATAGTGGCTACATTGAAAATGTAAGCATGTAAAAATTAAATATTTTTTTACAGAGCATCTGGCAGAAGCCGGGTGCTTTTTTAAAATTTTGAAAGAAAATATTATGTAAATGGTGCGGAAATCTTTGATGGAAGCTAATTAGATGAAGATGAAATTGAATCAAGAGGATGAAAATAAAACATTCATCAAAAATAAACTTGTTAAACATAGGTGGATCTTGCTCTTGCATAAAAATTCAGATTAAAAAGAAGAAAGAATTAACAAAGAGCGAAATTCACTAGGGACGATAGTATCTTAATTGGTTCTCTGTTTATCTTTAAGATTATGGGGAATTTTGGGATGTTCAGTAATGAAATTATGAAAAAAATAAAAAAATTTTGATGAGGGGGCTGTATTTTATGCCCTCTCCCTTTGTATATATAGAGGGATAAATTTTTGCGGATATAAAATTCAAAAATATATTTCCTCAAATATTGAGAAGGTGAGGAAGAAACAAATGAAATATTTGTACATGAATGAGCAGGAGCGGCAGATGCAGTATTATCAATTTCCAAAATTCTTGCTGGAATTACAGCTAAGTCAGAATGCAAGAATTATTTATATGCTGTTGTATGACCGGGCGAGAATATCACGAAAGAATAATTGGACAGATGAGGATGGAAGAGTATATGCAATATTTCCAATTGAAGAACTATCACAGAAAACCGGGAAGTGCAAATCTTCTGTTAAAAAGGCTTTGAAAGAACTAGATGATGCAGGACTGCTAATTCGGAAATTTGGTGGATTTTCAAAACCAAGACATATGCATGTAATGATACCAGACAAAGTAGAGATTTCCAGAAAGGCACAATTACAGACCGATATAAAGAAAGCCGATATAGAGCTGAAAAATGAGCTTTCATATGGTCGGAATGATAACTCTACGAAGGATATAAATACGGCATCTAATAAAGTAATAGAGAAAAATAATACAAGTAATAAGTATGGAGTAAGTAGTTACAGTATAAAGAATCAAAAGATAAATTATGAGTGTGGGGAGGGAGAAAGCCTGTGATGGATGAGATACAAACATATTTAGGTGCAGATGGACTGATGCATTGTACTGTTTGTAAGGAACCTGTGGAAGCATTTTATCCAAAAGGCTCATTACTTGAAATGAAAAAGCATCACAGGCAGTGTGCGTGTGAACGACAGGCATATGCAGAAGAGGCACAATATTTTAAAGAAAAAGAACGTAGGGAACTGGTTGTAAGAAATAAGAAAATCTGCTTTGAAGAAAAAGAAATGGAGGGTTTTACATTTCAAAATGTAGACAGAGATAGTAGCGCCATAAGAATTGCGGAAGAATATGTAGCAAACTGGCAAAAAATGAAACAAAACCATATGGGATATTTGTTCTGGGGACCAGTTGGAACAGGAAAAAGTTATCTGGCTGCCTGTATTGCAAACGCATTGCTGGAACAAGAAGTTACCGTGAAAATGACAAATTTCAATACTATATTAAATGATCTGTTCGCAGCTGAAGATAAGACAGAATACATCAGATCACTGAATGGATATGAGCTTTTAATTATTGATGATCTTGGCGTAGAGCGGAACAGTGAGTATGCATTAGAAAATATTTTCAGTGTGATTGATTGGAGATACCGATCGGGGAAACCTTTGATTATCACAACAAATATTCCTTTAGTACAATTAAAACAAGAGACAAAGATCGAGAAGAAAAGAATTTATGACAGAATTCTGGAAAGATGTGTTCCGGTAAAGATCGATGGAGTCAGCAGACGTGAAGCCATGGCAAATGATAATATGCAGACTATGAAAAGCATTCTGAAAATCTAGGACTATTTCAGAAGGAATTTTCATAGTAATGAACAAAGAGTGAGCAGGGAGGAGGTGGAAACTTCACCGTGGCGAAAAGAAAACTGAACTATCGATTTCATAATCCAAATCCGGTGGAAGTGACCGCCGATTACATATTGAAAGTGATGATAGAAGCGAATACTGAGAAGGTGGAGAAGATATTGCAGGAGAATATGGTACAGAAAAGAATATGGAATACTGAAATTAAAAATATATATTAATATTGGAGAAAAATGGATATATAGAAATGGATAATACAAAAAATGGTATCTGGCGTACTAACCAAATACCATTTTATCTCTAGTTTGCAATACTAACTTCTTGGCAATCGGAGAAGGTTGTCTGTAGGGGTGTCGTTAGGTTCGGAACGAACGTATTTTTCGTTATGAGAACTTAATGCAGGCATTAAGTAAGGGTATGGTGAAATATCTACATATATGCTATTAGGATTGGATTTAAGATAATCATATAATGTAGCTTTTTTGAAATATCCTGGATTGGTACATCCTTCAATATAAATTTGGTCAATTTCTGTTGTTTTGGTTGAGTTAGAGCAACCAGGTTTCATTTTGATTTTTGTGGCTTTCATACAATGTCCCTCCATTAAATATATTTTGATTTATGTTAACAATAATGAAGAAACCATAACGAATAAATATTTTACTTGAGGATATTGGTGAATCTGTGGTACAATATCAACGGCAAAGTACAATTGTACATGAGAGACCAGTATTCTATTCGTTAGGTGCTGGTTTCTTTTTTATTGGAATTTTTGTTTGTACATTTACTATAACACCAGAAAAAACACAAGTCAATATAAAAAATGTCCCAATATTGACAAAATTGTCCCAATGATATATAAATATAGTATAGAAGGAAAAGAGGAAGGAAGTGGAGGATATGAAAAAAAAGAATGTTATTAATTTAATTAAATATTATGCAGAGAATAATGATTCAGGTTTTCGTAGTGAAGCTTATGAAATAGCAAAAGACTTTGATCAAATAGGAGATTATCAATTAGCTGAATATATTATGGCATTAATGTCTAATGCCAATACTTTTGTCCCACAAATGAATGAAAATGAATCTTCGATGTTTGAAAAAGTTGAAAAAAATGGAGATCCTTTATGGTTGCCAGAGGATATTATGCAAGATGTGCTTGGAATTGTACATGCAGTGGCTCATAATGCAGGAATAAATAAATTTCTTTTTCAAGGAGCACCAGGGACTGGAAAGACAGAGGCGGTAAAACAATTAGCACGCATTTTGGAACGGGAAATATATATGGTGGATTTTTCGGCAATCATAGATAGTAAAATGGGACAGACACAGAAAAATATGTCTGAATTATTTCGGGAAATTAATGGTTTTGTTCATCCTGAAAAATTAGTTATTTTATTTGACGAAATAGATGCAATTGCATTGGATAGAACTAATATGAATGATTTACGGGAAATGGGAAGAGCAACTTCCACATTGCTTAAATATTTGGATCGAGTGGATGAAAGAATTGTTTTAATAGCGACTACAAATTTATTTGAACATTTCGATAAAGCCTTAATAAGACGATTTGATTCTGTCATTGACTTTAATAGATATTCACAAGAAGATTTAATGGATATTTCGGAAGAATATTTGAACAGATTTTTAGTCAAATTTAATTTGGCCAAAAAAGATATAAGATTGTTTAGAAAGATAATGAAATTAATTTCACCATTACCATATCCGGGAGATTTGAAAAATTTAATTAAAACGGCGGTAGCATTTAGTAATCCAGATGATGAATTAGACTATTTTAGAAGACTATATTATACCGTTACGGGTGAAAAACCAGAAAATATTAAGAAACTACAAGAACAGAACTTTACAATTAGAGAAATTGAAATTTTAAGTAAAATACCAAAAAGCAGTGTTGCAAGAGAATTAAAGGAGATGAATTAAAGTGAATAATATTTTGCAATTAAAGGGACAATTTCAAAAACGAAAAGCTCCAAGTGGTTTCGGACCAGTAAATTTACCGAAGGGGAAAAGCGTTAGTGTCGAACACGTTTTGAAGTTAAAAAAACAGTTACAAGACATTGTATTGTTTTGGAGTAAGGAAAAAATAATTAAAGGAGCTTTAGTAAGTGTTCATTATAGAAAAGTTGTGGCAAAAAGTAATAGGATTCAGATTTTGCTTTCAGAAAATGGAAAACATCCTAATAAATCCATTAGGGGGTCAAAGTTTTCAGAAGGATATAATGAAGAGAATAAATGGGTTCAAAAACATATTTTCACTTATTTTTTGTCAATCTCATCTATACAAAAATCAGTTGCTCTTTTAGAAAAATGTGCAGTTGTTATTCAAAATTTTTATAATGGAAATATATCAAATGAAGATACAGAAAATATAAATTCTGGCATATATAATGACAGTATTATGAAAAAAAATCCTTTTTTGAAAACACTTGTGGACTGTTTTTATGTAGAAAAATTTAGTATAGATATGGCTCCTAAAACTGCAAATGAGCAGGCGATTGTTACTTTATATAAAACTGGTATAGATACGATGGAATTATTGAGTGATTTGGGAATAGATATGATAAATGCTAAAATGATAGATGATACGACTTTGCGGTTGGAAAAAAATGAAATAGACATTTTGCAAGACAAAGTTCCGTACTTAATTGCGATGAGTGTTAAAGATTTGGCAGAAATAGTATATGAGATTCCTGAGGAAGAAAAAAATATAGAACAATTGTTGATCCCAGAACCGAAAAATGAACCAATTGTAGGTGTGATAGATACTCAATTTGATAAAAGTGTATATTTCAGTGAATGGGTAGAATATCATAAGTGTATTAGTGAAGACATTGATTTACAGACAGGAGATTTTTTCCATGGAACGGCAGTATCATCAATTATTGTTGATGGCCCTTCTTTTAATCCAAATTTACAAGATAACTGTGGACGTTTTAGAGTTCGGCATTTTGGTGTTGCTACAGCAGGACGTTTTAGCTCATTTGCAATATTGAAGCAAATTCGAGATATTGTTCGTAGGAATCGAGATATAAAAGTATGGAATTTGTCACTGGGATCTGCTATGGAAATTGATTCGAATTTTATATCTCCGGAAGCAGCTGAATTAGATAAAATTCAGTATGAATATGATGTTATATTTGTAATTGCTGGTACAAATAAGAAAAGAAATTCAAAAGTTAATAAAATAGGAGCACCAGCAGATTCCCTTAATTCATTAGTTGTGAACGCGGTAGATTTTAGTGGAAACTCAGCGTCATATACACGAAGAGGCCCAGTATTATCATTTTTTTATAAACCAGATGTTTGCTATTATGGAGGAGATGGGCCAGATAAAATCGTGGTTTGTGAACCATTAGGGAAAGCAACTGTAACAGGAACATCTTTTGCAGCACCTTGGATAACTCGTAAAATGGCATATCTCATACATGTAATGGGGCTGAGTAGAGAGGTGGCCAAGGCTTTGATTATTGATTCGGCTGCAGGGTGGAATCGTCAAGATAATATTAAATACGAAAAAGGATATGGAATTGTACCTAAAAAAATTGAAGATATTTTATATTCTCGAGATGATGAAATTAGATTTATTATGTCTGGAAATATTGATGAGTATGAGGTGTATACTTATAATATTCCTGTACCACAAAAGATGAATGCACATCCTTTTTTTGCAAAGGCAACACTTGCCTATTTCCCGCAAAGTGATAGAAATCAAGGAGTTGATTATACATCAACAGAAATGGATATTCATTTTGGAAGAATAAAGGGACAGGATGAAAAGGCAGTTATTAAAGCAATAGATTATAATAAACAGGCAGAAGAGGGACTTAATACGATTTATGAAGAAGATGCACGAAAACTATACCGGAAATGGGATAATGTTAAGCATATAAGTGAGGCGTTAAAGGAAAATGGACGCCCGCGTAAAGTGTATCAATCGGGACTATGGGGATTAAGTATTAAAACAAAAGAGAGACTTGATCCCAAAGCAGGACGCGGATTGCGTTTTGGAATAGTAGTTACTTTAAGAGAAATGAATGGTGAAAATAGAATTGATGACTTCATAAAAATGTGCATGATGAGAGGTTGGATTGTTAATAGACTTGATGTACAAGCACAGGCAGATGTATATTTTAAAGCAGAAGAAGAAATTACTTTTGAATAATATTAAAAAAATGCACAAAAACATAGAGAACGTTGAATTTTCAATTGTTCCCTATGTTTTTTGTTTACTATTTTATAATTTATTGTATAATAAAAGAAGTAACAGAACGATACAACTATAACAGAGAGGTGACACTATGAACATAGCAGCCTATTGCCGAGTCTCCACCGACAAAGCCGATCAGCTCAACAGTCTGGAAGCCCAAAAGGAATTTTTCTCAGAATACACAAAACGCACAGGGGACACTTTAGTAAGATTATATGCAGATGAAGGCATTTCCGGAACTAAAATTAAAAATCGAAAAGAATTTCTTCGTATGATGACTGATGCAGAGCATGGATTATTTGATATGGTTGTTGTAAAAGACATCTCTCGTTTTGCAAGAAATACTGTAGATCTTTTACAAAATGTCCGTAAGCTAAAATCATTGGGAATCGAAACGCAGTTCTTAACCGCAAATATGACCAGCATGGGAAACAGCGAGTTCGTACTAACCATCTTTGGAGCTCTGGCACAGGAAGAAAGTGCCAATACTTCCAAGCGTGTAAAATTTGGAAAGAAGATGAACGCAGAAAAAGGACGAGTTCCTAATATTGTATATGGATACGATAAAACAATCGGAGATTATTTTAATCTTGCAATCAATAAAGAAGAATCTAAAGTTGTACAGCAGATTTACAAGTGGTATACAGAAGAAGGTTACGGTGCGGCCAAGATTGCAAATATGTTAAATGAAAAAGGTTATAAGACAAAACGAAATTGCAAATGGAGTCAGAATGCAACGTGCCGTATTTTAACAAATGAAATATATACCGGAAAAATCATCAATGGCAAGCAAGAAGTCAGTGATTTTCTGACAGGTCAGAGAAGAGACAAGGACGAGACTGAATGGATGGTTGTGGAGCGACCGGAACTTCGAATCATAGAAGATGAGACATTTGAAAAAGCACAGGAGATTTTAAGAGGCAGACATGATGCATTTAATCTTAGTCACGAACGGCAGAGTAATAAGCATCTGTTTTCGACATTGATCAAATGTAAAGAATGTGGCTGGTCCTTCCGTAGAACGGTTCGTACTTATAAGAACACGTATGTACGGTGGGTATGCTCGGGGCGAAATGGCCGGGGCGTAGATAGCTGCCCCAATAAAACGGTTGTGGATGAGGAAGAACTCATTGAAGTTCTGCAGGAATATTTTACAAATGTATTGAAACAAAAGAAAAAAGTCATTGCTCATGTGGTAAATGAGTTTCAGCGTGTATATAAAGCTAAAGATGAAAATGTAGAGTACGAAAAAGAATTAAATGCAGAACTTGCTAAATTGCAAAAGACCAGACAAAAATATATGGATATGTATACGGATGATTTGATTTCCCGTGAAGAGTTGAATGAGAAGATTGGCGGTTCTCGTCAAGAGATGGAGCGGATAGAAAATGAACTCAAGATGGTATCTTATCATTTAACCAAGGGAGAACAGTTAGAGAACATTTTAAATAATACATTTAAGGAGATTGAGGACATCACAGATGTACACCAGATGACCAATCAGCAGTTAAAACGATTGATTCAGAAGATAGAAGTAGATAAGGAGGGAAATGTAGATATTTATTTACGCTTGCTTGGTGATCTTGGGTTAGATGAGTCTGTATTAATTGAAGAAAATGAAACCGTTCTAAATTGTGACGACCAAACATAAAGATGTAACCGAACGACTCATACAGATCAACCCGGCTTTAGCAAAAGAGGCGCGAAAGGTATTGGATACGAATAAGTCAGAACGTCATATTCGGGGAGGGATGGCTACGCGGGAAAAATATTTGCACAAAATGTTATCTGAATAGAAGTGAAAGTTCTTTACAAATCGAGTCAGAGCCGAATATACTAGAAAGATACAGTAAGGTACGAATTAGCAGTAAGAGATAAACGCGAAGGTTTATATTTAGGCGGAGGTGACGAATGAGGATCGTAATAGTTGACAGCGAAGAGACATCCAGAGAAGTCATTAAACAAGCTATAAACACAGTGGTTGAGACACATAAAATAAAATCAGGGTGCAAAATTGTCGGGGAAGCGGCAGACGGACGGAAAGGGTGTGAGATAATCGTGAAAGAACGCCCGGATCTTATTATCATGGATCTTGAACTGCCGGGGAAAAACGGTTTGCCACTTTTGAAAAAGATACGGTCTGAGCAAATTCACAGCAGAGTGCTTGTAATTACAAAAGATAATGATTTTGACAGGACAAGACAGGCAATTAGTTTTGGAGTGGACGAATATTTGCTGAAACCGGTGAAAAAAGTGCAAATTGCAAAAGCGCTGCAGATGATTGAGGACAAGTTGGCGGGAGAACTTGTGATAGAAACAGCTCTTTCCGTAGAAAATATTTTTATGGCATGTTTAAACGGACAGATCCACAGAGATGAGATTGTTGACGGAATTACACACGAAAAGTATGGATTTACGCTTGCCGATCGCGGAAACCTGTTTGTGGTATGGCTTGGAAACGGCTATATGGAGCAGAGGGAGATGACGCAAAAAATATTAGAAAAACTTGGACAGAATCAAGAATTTTCGGTTTGTGTGCTTCCTATTGATGAATGGCATCTTTTTACTGTGATCATATATGGACCGGAGAAAAAAACAATACGGTATCCTTTTTTCAAAAATGAGGTAGTGTCACGATTAAGCGGAATGATCCGAGGGGAACTGGTCTGTTTGTGGGAGGATGTGCAGCATTTAGAAATGTTGAATGTATCACTTAAAAATCTACGGATGATACGGGAGTGGAATCTTTTCTTTGACAGAGGAGATCTGATCAGACGCGAGGATGTAGAATCTATGGAAATCGTTCCTCTTAAATATCCGGCAGAACTGGAGAACAGGCTGCGCCGGTCGGCAGTTATTTCCAATCGAAAAGAAATCATAAAGTGTTATTATACGTTGTATGATCTGTGTAAACGCGACCCGCATAGTCCGAGTCAGATAAAAGAAGTTTTGATTCGTTTTAACATGGCTGTTTTGAACGCATATAAGCTGAAAAGAGAAATTCATTCGGAACTGCAGGTGCAAAAAAGCATGCAGGATATTGCGAAGGCGATGAGTTGGGGAGAAATTCGCGCCGCGGTAGAATTATTTTTCAGGACACTGAATTTTCAGGCAGAGGAAGAAAACGAAAATGCCGATTTAAGTCCGCTGATTCAAAAAGCGCTGCAGATGGTAAAAAAGGAATACGATCAGGGGATTACCTTGGAAGAAATGGCAGATAAATTATTTGTATCAGAAGAATATTTGAGCAGTCAGTTTAAAAAAGAAATCGGGGTAGGCTTTAAAGAAATGGTTCGTACATTACAAATAGAACGAATCAAAGAACTGCTTACCAACACGAAACTGAAATTGAATCAGATTGCGGAATTGGCAGGATATTCAGATGCAAAATACATGAGCAGAGTATTCAAAGATGAAGTGGGCGTACTGCCAAGTGAATTCCGTAAATCGGCGCATTGCTGATACGATAAATGCATTAAAAAAGTACTCTTTTATAAAGAAATTCACCCTTTTAACTTTGGAAAAATATGATAATATGAGGTCTGGAAATTACAGATGATTGTTTTTAGGGAAAAATAGAAAGAAAATATTCTAAAAATATAAAAACAATTAAATTTCGCATAAATATTCAAAGGAGAGGTGAAAAATGAGTGAAATGAAGATTACATTCAAGCATCCTGATGAGATTCTTGATTTTGTAAACACGGTCTCCAAGTATGAATTTGACATGGATATGAAAAAAGGACATGTAGTCGTAGATGCAAAGTCATTACTTGGAATTATGCATCTTGGTATTAATAATGAAATTGCTTTGCAGATGTACACAGATGACTGTGAAGAACTTTGCAGAGAAATTGCAAAATATGCAGCATAAGAAATTTTATGTTTAAAGAGATGTGTATGAAAGGTTGTCCGAATCTTGAAATTACAATCTTGCAAATAAAACATGAATAGAACTTGAATTAAAACCGAATTAAAACCGAAACGATGGAAACTACAAAATAGTTGAGAATAATAAATTCCTGACGTATAATAAAATACGTTGGGAATTTTTGTTGCACTTGTAAAAACGGAAACGCCCAACTATAATGAGTACATAAAAAGCGGTTATCATGCCGTGTTAAACAGGAGGACAATCTTGAAGAATGAACTTGTGATCGTGCTTGATTTCGGCGGACAGTATAACCAGCTTGTTGCCAGGCGCGTAAGAGAATGTAATGTATACTGCGAGATCTATTCTTACAAAACAGATATTGAAAAGATCAAAGCAATGAATCCGAAGGGAATCATCCTGACAGGAGGACCGAATAGCTGCTATCTGCCGGATTCACCTACCTATACAGAGGAATTATTTAAACTGGGCATTCCGGTACTTGGCTTGTGCTACGGTGCACAGCTTATGATGCATGTTCTTGGCGGGGAAGTGAAGAAAGCAGATGTGAGAGAATATGGAAAAACAGAGGTTTTGATTGATAAAACTTCTTCAAAGATTTTTGATAATGTTTCACCATCTACAATTTGCTGGATGAGTCATTTCGATTACATTTCCCGAATTGCTCCGGGATTTGAAATATCCGCACACACGGCAGACTGTCCTGTAGCTGCCGCAGAAAATGCAGAAGAGAAGCTTTATGCAATTCAGTTTCATCCGGAAGTGCTTCATACGGTAGAAGGAACGAAGATGATCAATAATTTCGTGAAAAATGTGTGCGGCTGTACCGGAGATTGGAAGATGGATGCGTTTGTAGAAAGCACGATTGAAGCAATCCGCGCAAAAGTCGGAGACGGAAAAGTGCTGTGCGCTCTTTCGGGAGGCGTAGATTCTTCTGTTGCTGCAGTTATGTTGTCAAAAGCAATCGGAAAGCAGCTTACTTGCGTATTTGTCGATCATGGTTTGCTGAGAAAAGATGAAGGCGATGAAGTTGAAGCCGTTTTCGGACCGGAAGGACCGTATGACCTCAATTTTATTCGTGTCAATGCTCAGGAAAGATTTTATGCAAAATTAAAAGGTGTGGAAGAGCCGGAAGAAAAACGTAAAATTATCGGTGAAGAATTTATACGTGTATTTGAAGAAGAAGCAAAGAAGATAGGTGCAGTTGATTTTCTTGTGCAAGGAACAATCTATCCGGATGTAGTAGAAAGCGGTCTTGGAGGCGAGTCTGCGGTTATTAAGTCGCATCATAATGTAGGCGGCTTGCCGGATTATGTTGATTTTAAAGAAATTATAGAACCGTTGCGAGATCTTTTCAAAGATGAAGTGAGAAAAGCCGGATTAGAATTAGGAATTCCGGAATATCTTGTGTTCCGTCAGCCATTCCCCGGTCCGGGACTTGGTATCCGCATCATCGGAGAAGTGAACGCTGAAAAAGTGAAAATCGTGCAGGATGCGGATGCCATCTACCGTGAGGAAATCGCAAATGCAGGATTAGATAGAAGTATCGGCCAGTATTTCGCGGGGCTTACAAACATGAGAAGCGTCGGTGTTATGGGCGATGAGAGAACTTATGATTATGCTATTGCACTCAGAGCGGTGAATACAGTTGATTTTATGACTGCGGAAGCAGCAGAGATTCCGTATGAAGTGCTTAATAAGGTAATGAGCAGAATTATCAATGAAGTTAGAGGCGTGAATAGAGTTATGTATGATCTGACAAGTAAGCCGCCGGGAACGATTGAGTTCGAATAAGTTGGAGTATCAAAGAAACCCAGTATTTATGCGGGGTTGCGGCACTTCAAGAAGTCTTTTGATAACAAATTGATAACAGTTGCATAAGAGCCATTATTCTTGTAATCCAATGGTTTTGCGGTTAAAGAATGATTGACAGGTGGTTGTGCAACAAATAAATCCATATTATAAACTAAGCCCTTAGCTGTGGGTATGAAACTCATGGCTAAGGGTTTTTTGTCGTCTTTATTTATCTGGTTTGAGTTGGTCTTTGAACATTTCAACCAAAGCGTCACTAAGTTCCTGTGAGGGTACTTTTGCCCATCTCTGTGTGGTATCGAACTTCGGATAGTGGTAACGCCAGTTATCGTATTCTTCCCTGCTGATTTCTTCGGAAGATAACTTGTCCGCCTGCTCTTTCCAAGCATAGAGCATTTTTAGTAGTTCGTGGGCGTTTTTTCCTTTTTCCTTGTTGACTTTCAGACAGATTTCTCCGTCTGCTTCGCTGACAGTCAGACCATACAGATCTTCAAGGGTAAACAAAGTGTGCATCAGTCCGATATAGCTGTCAATGTCAGGTACATCGAGGGCATGAGGGGAAACATCAAGTGCCTGTGCCAATGCAGCAGTAAGTTCCGCCTTCGGTTTTCTTGTTCCTGTTTCATATTGAGCTAAACGTACATCAGCACTTCGTTCAGGAAAACCGACAATCGTACCAAGATATTTTTGTGTCATTCCACGCAGAATGCGGAAAAAATGTATTCTTTCTCCAATAGCCATCATCATCGCTCCTTGTATATGTAGTGTAATCAGTATAGCAGATATGTTTAGGAGAAGTCAAGATAATACAAAACAAAAAAGTTTAATATTTTTCAAAAAACCGCTTGACACAAGCAAATATGCTTAGTATAATGAATTCGAAATTAAGCAAATAAGTTTAGAAAAGAAGGAGGGCAATCTATGGATAACAAATTTATTCGTGCCGGAGAAGTGGCACAGGAACTAAGCGTATCAAAGCCTTATGCCTATAAGTTAATTCGACAGTTGAATGAGGAATTGAAAGAAAAGGGCTTTATTACGATTGCGGGGCGTGTGAACCGCCAGTATTTCTATGAAAGGCTCTACGGAGCAGGAAAGGAGGAAAAATAATGCCGGTATTTAAGAATGAGGACAATGGAACATGGTATGTGATGGCAAGGTATGTGAACTGGAAAGGCGAGCGTAGGCAGAAATGTAAACGTGGTTTTGCTACCAAGAAAGAAGCACAGGAATGGGAGCGGATGTTCCAGTTACAGAATGCTTCTGACCTTGATATGAGTTTTGAAGCCTTTACCGAATTGTATATCCGGGATGTGAAAACACGTCTGAAGGAGAACACATGGCTGACAAAGGAGCATATCATCCGCACGAAGATACTTCCGTATTTCGGAAAGTTAAGGATTAGCGAGATTTCCACAAAAGAGATTATCACATGGCAGAATGAACTGCTTGCCTATCGGGATGAGAAGAAAAAGCCATACTCACAGACCTATCTAAAAACGCTGCACAATCAACTGTCAGCCATATTTAATCATGCGGTACGTTACTATGAGCTGCGTTCCAATCCTGCCGCAAAAGTAGGAAATATGGGAAGTGAGGAACACAAGGAAATGCTGTTTTGGACAAAAGAAGAATACAAGAAATTCTCTTTTGAAATGATGGACAAACCAGTTTCCTTTTACGCTTTTGAAATGCTCTATTGGTGCGGTATCCGAGAAGGAGAACTTCTTGCACTGACCGCAGCCGATTTCGATTTTGAGAAAGAAACCGTCAGAATCAATAAATCTTATCAGCGGCTACACGGAGAAGATGTGATTACCACACCGAAAACAAAGAAAAGCAACCGCATGATCAAAATGCCGAAGTTTCTTTGTGAGGAAATGCAGGAATATCTGAGTATGCTTTACGGATTAAAGAAGAAAGACCGTATCTTTACAGTCACAAAAAGTTATCTCCATCACGAGATGGACAGAGGGGCAAATGCCGCAGGGGTAAAGCGTATCCGCATTCACGATCTCCGTCACAGTCATATAAGTTTGCTCATTGATATGGGCTTTTCAGCGGTGGCGATTGCAGACCGTGTGGGGCATGAAAGCATTGACATCACTTACCAGTACGCTCATCTGTTCCCGTCAAAACAGACGGAAATGGCAGATAGATTAGATGATTTAGGGAAAGGAGAGGTTGAAAATGTCAGCTAAGAACAGGGATAACAAAAATCGTTGGAGAAACATTACGGTAGGGTTTCGGGTATCTCCCGAAGAAAATGAACTTATTAACAAGGCGGTTGCCTTATCGGGATTGCCAAAACAGGAATACTGTTACCGCCGCTGTTTGAATCAGGATGTGGTGGTACAGGGCAATCCGAGAGTGTATAAGGCACTCAAACTAGAACTTGATTCTGTCCTTACAGAGTTAAAAAGGATTGAAGCGGGAAACAGCGTGGATGAGGAACTGATGAATGTAATTGAACTGATTTCCATTATTCTTGGCGGTCTGAAAGGAGAGGATGAGAATGGAAAATAAAAAAGAAATGACTGCCCCGAATGTATCTGTTGGCGCAGATACGGAGCAGCCGATTCAAAAAATCGCTGAAAATAGTATATACGAGTATGAAGAAAATATCAAGAGTTTTGAGGAAATGCAAAGAGAAATGCAGTTGAGTTTAGACCCCTCTTATCTCAAAGCAGTTTCCATGAATGAACTGTTTGACACCCAGTATCAGAGCAAGCCGCCGTTAATTGACGGTCTGCTCTACCCCGGCACTTATATTTTTGCAGGTTCTCCTAAATTGGGAAAGAGTTTTCTGATGGCACAGCTTGCCTACCATGTCAGCACAGGCACACCACTTTGGAATTATACCACCCGAAAAGGAACGGTATTGTATCTTGCCCTTGAAGATGATTACCGTCGCTTGCAGGAACGTTTGTACCGGATGTTTGGAACAGAGAGTGCAGACAACCTTTTCTTCTCTGTTTCGGCTGGTCAGCTGGGAAAAGGATTGGATGAACAGCTTGCAAGGTTTGTGGCAGAGCATACGGACACGAAATTGATTATCATTGATACCCTTCAGAAAGTGCGTGAAGTTGGCGGAGATAATTATAGTTATGCAAACGATTATCAGATTATGGCAAGATTGAAAAGTTTTGCAGACGCCCACGGTCTTTGTATCCTGCTTGTACACCACACAAGGAAACAGACGGCGGATGATAAGTTTGATATGATTTCGGGGACAAGTGGACTGCTTGGTGCGGCAGACGGAGCGTTTCTCCTTCAGAAAGAAAAACGGACAGGCAATGCAGCAACTTTGGAAGTATCAGGCAGGGATCAGCAAGACCAAAAACTATACCTTGTCCGTAATACGGAAACTTTGTTGTGGGAGCTGCAAAGGGCAGAAACCGAATTGTGGAAAGAGCCGCCTGAACCTTTACTGGATGAGATTGCCGAACTTGTTATGAAGGACATTTCTTCTTGGGAAGGTTCAGCAACGGAACTGGTTTCTCTGATAAAGGTAGAAATTCAGCCCCACGTTATTACAAGAAAACTGAACATTCTTTCAGGGAGATTGTATGCAGAACATGGCATTTATTATAAGAACAACCGTACCCATGATGGAAGAAAAATACGGTTTTGGAAAGACGATACGGAAACAGCGTGACAGTTGGTGACAGTTGTGACGGTATTTTTGACAACGGGGGCAGTATTAAAATAACCGTCACAACTGTCACATACCGTCACAGAGAGGATGGGATACGATGAGAAATGTGCAAATATCACAGGAATTATTTATGCAGCTGCTCCGCTTTCATTTGATTGAAGATGAGAGTTGCGAGAAAGAAATTAAGAAGGAGTTGGAGAAAAAATTGGACAAGATGGTCATGCGTGACCTGTTTGGAAAATCAAAAACTGCACCGACAAAGGAAGAACGGGAACGGGCAAGAAAAGAATATCTGGACAGACGTGGAACTGACAAAAGCAGAGGAAAAAACTCTGATCTGGCTTGCCGGATGGGAAGAAAGTACCGTAGATAATCTGCTGTCAGTCATAGAAAAAGCAGCCCGGATACGGGCAGAGAAAAAGGGCGGATACGCCCATAAATCTAAGCATGAGTCCGAGAAGTAATCGGATTTTGTTAAACAAAAACAAGCCCTCGGCGTTTGAGAGCGAAATACACCCATCGCACAAACTTCGTTTATGCTCGGCGTATTTCGCCCTTGCAGGGGGCAAGCCGCCGATAGGCGGATAAGTTCGTAAACAGGTGCCTATGCACCTACTCACAGTAAAGCCGGCGCAAGCCGAGAAAGGAGGATGCTTATAGGCAGACATTCATTTATCAGACAAAGTAAGCTGTCCGATGTGGCAGGGCGTATTGATTATATTTCCAATCCCAAAAGGCAGGAACATCTCTATGCTACCTATCAGACGGAAGGGGCAACACCTGAGTTTTGGAAAAATCTTGCAAGAGAAAATCAGTTGGATTTTAAGGCGAGAGGAACGGCAGGGAAATGTATCGAAGGGCGTGAGTTTATTATTGCACTTCCCGAAAGTTTTGTTCAGTATAGGGCAGATGATGTGGTAAGACTTTTTACGGAAACTTTCCATAAAAGATATGGCGTGGAGTGCAGCGCAGCCCTTCATCACAACAAGACAAAGACGAATTATCATATTCATCTGGTATTCAGTGAACGGAAAATGTTGGAGCAGCCCGAAGTGAAGATTGCCACCCGAAATATGTTTTATGATGAGCAGGGAAAGCATAGACGCACGAAAAAAGAGATTTTAGACGTGCAGGGAAATATCCGAGCTGGGTGCAGTATTATCCCTAAAGGGGAAGTATATGAAAGTCATATCTTCACAAAAAAAGAGGAATGGTTTAAGAACAAAGCCTTTACCAAAGAAGTTAAAGAACTGTTTACCGATACGATTAACTGTTATGTAAAAGAAGAATCAGAAAAACTTTCTGTATTCCAACAGGGCGGTGTTTATCTGGCAATGAAGAAAATCGGAAAGAACAATCCGAAAGCGGAGGAGATAAAGGCAGACAATGCGGCAAGGCAGGAATGGAATCGGACAGTTGATGTGGCATTGGTTGAGGGTGTTCCTGAAGAAGATATTTTGAAGATTAAGCAGGAAAAAATCACAGACGAAACGCTGCAATCTATCAGGACACACGGTTGGCTGCCGGATATGTTCCGTCAGATTATCCGAGGAGCAAAAGACTTTTTACAGGAGGTGATTTTCAAATTTAAGCTGCCGCCAAGAACTGTGCCAAAGATTGACTTGCAGGAATGGAAGGATATGCAGAAGCTCATGTATGAATTACAGGGACAGTCAAGGGAGATAAAACGCACACAACAGGATATTTCTTCTTTGAAAAAGCAACTGTCAGAGTTACGAGGACTATTTAAAGGCAAAGAACGAAAATCTCTGGAAGGGAAAATTGAGCTGTTAGAGGATTTGGAAAAGCGTTTGCACAGGAGTATGGGGCGGATCGTAAAACGGGAAGGTTATCCCAATGTGCAATCCTTTCAGAAGGTTTATAACAAGGCAGAAGAACTGATTATGGAATACAATGAAGAACTGAGAGCGTGGAAAAATCAGACGAAACCGAAGAAAGAGAATCCGTTAGAACAGCCCCAAAAAGCGAGTGTACTGGAAAAATTGCACCGCTATCAGCAGGAAGGCAGGCAGCAACCGAAACGGTCAGTTAAGAAAAAATCTATGGATAGAGAACGATAAGAAAGGTGGAAACGATTATGAAGAAAACAATATTTGAAGAAATGGGCGGCATTTATATCAGACACGGGGATTATCTTATCCCCTGTCTTACCTTGCCGGAGGAAGAAAAACAGAGATTTATCGGTGTATGGGGACAAAGGCATAAACGCTATTTGAAAGAACATAAGAGAGCGGCTTATATTACTCTGCTTACAAGTGGCAGGCTGAATAGTTATCTTGCAGATATAGAAGAACAGGCACAAGAACGCTTTGAAAGGATTGTAGAGCAGATGAAACAGGCGCAGGGGGCAGGGGATTACAGAATAGTTAAAGGCAGATGATACCTTAAAATGGATAGGGAGAATGAGTAATATACAAACGTGTGCGAGGGAGATTGTGGATAATGAGATGATTTATCAATAAGAAAAGGTGTATGGTGGAAAGCAAGTCTGAAAACAAAATGATAATATTAGCTCGTATAGGCAGGATAATATGGATAAATCAAATAATCAAAAGAACTATAAACACGATAACGAATAATATCTAAACAAAATTGATTAGGCGTTGTCAGATTCGAATAACAGACAGAAAACCTCGGATGCCCATTTT